>Ga0209002_10000191_pt1 | contig 44765 bp, 37 predicted proteins | sample Rifsed16ft2_FD_184010 | JGI IMG/M metagenome (GOLD analysis project Ga0209002, IMG submission 184010) | Soil microbial communities from Rifle, Colorado, USA - sediment 16ft 2 (version 2) | ecosystem: Environmental > Terrestrial > Deep subsurface > Rock core/Sediment | place: Rifle, Colorado...
CCAGCGGAAACGGAGGCTCCCTGAGATCGGTCCCGCGGCCGCCCCAGTCCAAGGTCGGCGACGAGCGCCAGCTTTACCTGGAAACGGTCTCCCTGGTCGAAGAGGTTCTTGTGCAGATTCGGAATGACACCACGGCCGACCTTACCGAGCTCCAGAAAAAAGCGGCGCCCCTTGTCGAATCGATGAAGGGCTCCGAAACAATGGTGGCACTCGCCCTCGGCCCACGCCAGGCGAACGACCTCGCCGCACACCACGTGAACGTGGCCATTCTTGGCCTGGCCATTGCCCGCGAGTTGGAGCTCCCCCAGCCAACGCTCGAGCGCTTCGCCTTCCTGGGTTTGGTGCATGATCTCGGAATGGCAAAGATTCCAACGTCTCTCCTTTATGCTCCGCGTCGGTTCAGCCGCGATGAGTTCCGCCTCATTACCGAGCACCCCGGCTATACGCGCGAGATTCTGAGACGCGCCGGAGCCGAATACCACGACATCGCCGACATCGCATATCAGGAGCACGAGAGGGAAACGGGACAAGGGTACCCCCGTGGTCTGCGCGGCGAACAAATCGACGAGCTCGCCAAGATCGTCGGTGTTGCCGACGTGCACGAGGCCTGCACGCATGCTCGAACCTACCGCAAGACCTTCATACCGTACGAAGCCTTGCAGGAGCTTATAGAAATGCGGGGTGACCACTTCAATCCGCGCTACATCAAAGCCCTCATGCATGCGCTCACCGTCTACCCGTTGGGGAGTTACGTCCAGCTCAACACCGGTGAGATTGGGCGGGTTCGGGCAACGAATCGAAAAAACTTGATGCGACCCACGGTAGAACTGCTGTGGAACGCTCGATCGGAACGGTTGGGCTCACCGAAGGCAGTGGACTTGGCGGAAAGCCCCTTCTTATTCGTCAGCAAACCACTCCACGAAGAACAGCTACCGCGATCGCGGTGAGGAACTAATTTGCACGGAGGGAGGATAACGATGCCCTGGTCGATAGCGGTTCCCAAGAGAACACTGGCAGCGTGGATGACCTGGGCAGCGATCTCCACTCCGGCAGGGTTCGCCTTGGCCTCTCAGGAGGACGGCAACCAAGCCTTCACGACCTCGCGCGGCATAGCGGAGTATCGAATCGGGGCGGACGACGAGCTTCGCATTCGTATCTGGACGGGCTTGGAAGCGAGGGAGTACCAGGTCGTCGTACAAGCGGACGGAAACGTCTTCCTGCCCTTTGTGGGACTCGCCAGTCTGGAAGCGGGCGATCGGAGCGCTCTCGAGCTGCGCGACCAGATCGTCGAACGTCTTCGCAGTTCCTATCGGGAGCCTGTCGCGGAAGTCATCGTGACGAAGAAAGTAGCAAGGCTGGTCACCATCCTGGGCGAGGTTCGGCACATCAGTAGGAACGAGACCGGACCCGGTCGCTATCCTCTGCCGGGTCGCGTCCGGTTGGTGGACTTCATTACCGAGCACGGCGGTCTTACCGACGAAGCCGATCTTAGTCGCACGCAAATCATGCGTGGTGGGGAGAGTCAAGTCTACAACCTTTCCCGCGCCATATTTCAGAACGACCCATCACAGAACCCGGTATTGGACGCCGGCGATCTCGTCTTGGTACCGGCGCTGTCGACCAGTAGCCGCAAGATCATGATCTTCGGGGAAGTCGGCGAGGCCGGGCTCTTGGAAGTGAGCGATAACATTCCTCTGTCGGAAGCGGTTGCCCGCGCGGGGGGATTGACCAAGGATGCTCACAAGAGCGGAGTAGTGGTGGTGCGCGGAGGCCTGGAAAAACCCGTCCTCCTCACCTCCAATTGGGAAGCATTGCAGAAGGGAGATCTTTCGCAGAATTTCTTGGTGCAAGACGGGGACATGATCTTCGTCGGACGTCGGAAACTGGCGTCTTTCACCGACGTGATGCACGCCTTCGCTCTTCCCCTCTCCGCCATCTATACGACGCTCCTGATTAGCAACGCCGCCGGCACCAATTAGAAGCAGGGATAAAGAATGAGCCAACCCGAGCTGAATCTTCGCGACTACCTACGGATCCTCCGAAAGCATCGGTTCTACTTGATTGCCCCCACATTGCTCCTTGGTGCCCTTACCTATCTCGTGACTCCTACTCCGTCGACGAGCTTCAGTGCTTCCTCGAGCGTGAAGATCTCTCAGTCCAACACACTCGCCGGATTCATGCTTCAGGTGTTCACTTACTCTCCCGGAGACAACCTGGCGACCCAAACCCGTATCATGACCAGCCTTCCCCTGATAGCGCGGCTGGCTCAACAGTCGGGTCGGGTACCGCACGACATGAGCTTCAAGGAAATCATGGAAGACACGGAGCTGGTCGACGAGCTGTCCGCATTGCAGTCCATGGTGTCGGCGGAACAAGCCGGGAACACCAGCATCATCGAGATCACCACCACCGCCGGCTCGAGCGCGGAAGCGGTTGAGCTCGCCAACGGACTGGCCGACGTTTTCGTGGGGTGGAGTGTCGAGGAGAGGAATCGACAGGTCATCGAGGCAAAGCATTTCATCGCCCAGCAATTGGAGCAGGTGCAATCGCGGCTGCGGACCGCCGAAGACGAGTTGCAGAGCTTCCAGGAGCAACACTTGGACCATCTGTCGCTCTCCGGGGACATGATGTCGAGGCTCCAGGAGGAGAGAGAGCAAGTTCGTAGACTCATAGCCACTCTGCGGTTGCAGGTGGATCAACTGCGGGAGCGAGGTCAGCGGGGCTCCAGCCAGATCGACTGGATCTCGAGCTCCGAGCTCAACAATCCCACCCTGGAGCGGTTCAACACCGAACTGATCGAGCTGCAGCTTCAGAAGGAGCGCCTCCTGGTTTATCAAACCGAGACCTCACCGGAGGTCCAGGTGGTGGAAGGAAAGATCCAAACTCTGGTGTCGAACCTTGTCCGGGAGTACCAGGACAACCTAGAGGGCCTGGAGGAAAGAGAGAGCGAGCTCAACGAGAAGCTGGCTCGCATCCCGGAAAACGACGCGGAGCTGGCCCGTCTGCGGAGGAACGAGCAGGTCGCCAGCGAGGCTTACACCTTACTCAAGACGAAATACGAGGAAGCGTCGATACGAGAGGCAGAGAAGATCCGCGAGGCGGACGTCGTCGAATACGCCATGAGCGCCATTCCACAGGCCGGGTCGGGAAAGCTTTCCAAGAGCCTGGTGGGCGCGCTGGTGGGTCTGGTCCTCGGTTTCATCCTGGCCCTGGTCGCCGAAGGATTGGATACCTCGATCGGTACTATCGAGGACGTGGAGTCCTATCTCCAGGTTCCGGTCCTGGGCGTCATCCCGCACATACAGCGCGAAGAAGTGCGCTCGATGCTGGCGGCCAGCAACCCTCACCTGACACCGGAGTCTCTCACTTCCTACTCGAGTCTGGTCGCACAGTTCGATCCCAAGTCTCCGGTGGCAGAGTCCTACCGTTCTCTGCGCACCAATCTCGAGTTCACCAAGCTGGCCAGTCCCGCCCGGAGTTTTCTCATTACCAGCTCCACTCTCGAAGAGGGCAAATCGACAACCGTCGCCAACCTGGGTCTGGCCCTCGCTCAGAGTGGCAAGAGGACCCTCATCGTAGAAAGCGATTTGAGACGCCCATCCATCTACAATTACTTTGGGCTTGCCCGAGAGCCGGGTCTGACCGAAGTACTTCTGGGAACGATCAGCTGGCAGGAAGCGCTTCGGTCCATCGCCGATGTTTTCCTGGGCAAGTTGGACATGGACACGCTGGTGCGGACTCCCGGCTTGGAAAACCTCTTCTTCATCACCAGCGGCACGATCCCCCCCAACCCGGCGGAGCTGCTCGGCTCGGCTCCCATGCGCTCGTTCATCGAGAAAGTCATGGAAGAGTTCGACATGGTGCTTTTCGATAGCCCCCCCGCCCTTCCGGTAACCGACGCCGCCATCCTCGCCACCAACGTGGACGCGGTGCTTCTGATCTACCAGATGGGTCGCGCCGGACGCGGGCTGCTCAAGCGCGCCAAGAGTCATATGGATGCGGTTCGAGCCGATATCCGGGGCGTGGTTTTGAACGACATCAAAGCGGAAGTAAGCGAGTTCTCTCCCGCCGAGTACTACTACCAGTACTACGCGGCGGATAATTTGAAGAAGGAAGGAGAGAGCATTGTTCAGAGAACGCTCGACCGACTTCTGGGTAGATCCGCGAACCGCAAGCTTCGCTTCCCGGCGAAAGTCGAGCCGACGCGCCGGACGGAGCACGCCCCGGGAGGGGCCGAGTACGAGGACGTGTTGCAGGTAACCGAGCACCCGAGTCGGCGGGACGACTCACCAACTTCCCGTTCCGACTAATGCTGAGGACGGCTGAATCTCCATGAACTGGCTGCTGAGGAAGCAGGCTTTGCCAGTGCAACCCGCGGCGGCGGGCCAACCCGACCGACCGCCTTTCAGCGGCGATTCTGCGCGCGATGCGCTCCACCCGCTCGTTCAACCCTTGGCGGATCGCCTCGAGGAGCCTCGGTCGTCGAAGGAAACGGCCTGCGGGAGAGTGGCGCGCCGCGGCCGGCACGTCATCGCAGTGGGAAGCGGCAAGGGTGGCGTTGGAAAAACCCTCGTTTCCTCGAGCCTGGCCTTGACTCTATCCAGAAACTTCACACAACCGGTCGTCGCCATCGACGTGGACTTGGGCGGTGCCAATCTTCACACCGGACTGGGCATGAAGAGACCGTCCTTCGCGCTCAACCGATTCATCATGGATCGAGTTCCGCTGCAGGAGCTCTCCACATCGACTGGGTTTGATGGACTGCGATTCGTTAGCGGAGCTTCGGACATCATCGGTCTCGCTGAGTTTTCTGATGCCGATCGGACTCGCTTCCTCGACGAGTTAGGGAACTTTCGGGAGGAGATCGTCGTGCTCGATCTGGGAGCGGGATCTTCATTGTTCAACCTCGACCTTTTTTGTACTGCCGACCAAGGGATCCTGGTCACCACCACCGAGCCTACCGCCATTCAAAACGCCTATGGATTCCTGCGCGCCGCCGTCTACCGGCGGTTGCGTCTGCTGTTTCGGGCCGAGAAGGCGCTCATCGACATGATCGGGGACGCTTCCAATCATCGCGGAGGCGACGATACCGACTCGGTTCCCAGGCTGATAGAGCGCGTGTCTGCATGCAATCGTTTCGCCGCTTCTCGACTCGAAGAAATCGTCCGACAACTGAGAATTGGCGTGGTAGTCAACATGGCTAAGGCACGAGAAGCCGGTGCGGCGGCGGAGCGTTTGGCCAAGACGGCCCGGCGATACCTGGGAGTGCGGCTAGATTTCTTGGGCAGCGTGGACTTCGACGCTTCGGTACGCCGCTCGGTCTGCGAATGGCGCCCCTTGGTCGTTCACTTTCCGACAGCCAGAGCGGCTCGCCGACTCGCGTCCGTCGCTACTAAGGTAGGCAACCGCCTCGAAACGTAGGCCGACGGCGAGTACAGGTGCTCTCCACTATGTAGGAGCGGGACCGAAGATCTCGTCCCCTCGGACTCTGATAGGCCATGACTGTCGTTTCTGATCGCGCTTCACTCGCACCGGTGGCTTTGGGCCTTTCCGCGGTTCTGATCCCTGCCTTGGCAGCTCTGGTGGTGGCTCGCCTGAGCGTCTCCAGTAGCTCTCTCCTCATGCTAGGTTTGGTGGTGCTGCTGATGGGTCTCCTGCACATCAAGCTGACGATCTATCTCATCATCTTCAGCATGCTCCTTTCACCCGAATTGGGAGTTGGCGCGCTGGCCGGAGATCGTCCGGTCACCATCCGCTTCGAAGACATCCTTCTGATTCTCGTGGGATTCGCTTGGTTGGCGCGGTCCGCCTATCACAAGGAGCTGGGTCTGTTCCGCAACAGTCCACTGAACGGCCCCATCGCCGCCTACTCGGCAGTTGCCGTTTTCGCCACGGTGATCAGTGGCTGGACTCACGAGATCAACTGGCTCCGCGCGCTTCTTTTTCTGGCGAAGTACCTCGAGTATTTCGTGCTCTATTTTCTAGTCTTGAACAACTTGAAGAGCCGCTCCGATGTTCGGAACTACCTCATCGCCGCTTTCCTTACCTGTGCCGTCGTCTCGGTCGTGTGTATATCGCAGATCCCGGATGGCGGACGGGTCACCGCACCTTTCGAAGGCGAAGACGGTGAGCCGAATACGCTGGGAGGCTATCTGGTCTTCATGCTGGCCCTCGCATCCGGCTTCTACTTCACGGCATCCTCGACCCGCGAGCGTCTACTGTGGCTCGGCTTCGGCGCGCTGATGACTCTGCCCCTCTTGTACACCCTGTCGAGAAGCTCCTGGCTGGCGGGTGCGGCCATGGCGCTCGCGCTGCTCTGGCTGATACCCAAGAAGAGCCATGTGCTCGCCGCCGCCGCCATCGTTTTGGCTCTCTCACCCGTTTTTCTACCCAGCGAGGTGACGCATCGACTGGCTTACACCTTCGGACAGCCACCGGAGCCGGGGCAGATCCGGGTGGGTGCGACTCGACTGGACACTTCCCTGTCGGCGCGCATCCGTAGCTGGGAGTACGGGTTGGAAGGCTGGGCGCAGAAGCCTCTCACCGGCCACGGCGTCGCCGGCTACGGTTTCATGGACGCCCAGTATGTGCGAATTCTTACCGAGACAGGTCTTCTGGGTCTAGCGGCCTTCACTTGGTTGGCGATCAATATTTTTCGTATGGTGCGCCGGCGATTGCGTAACGCCAAAGACCGGTTCGCCACGGCTCTATGTTTGGGCTATTTGGCCGGCTTCGTGGCCATGCTGGTACACGGCATCGGCGCCAACACTTTCATTATCGTGCGGATCATGGAGCCCTTTTGGCTGGTCACCGCCCTGGTCGCGGCACTGCCAGAAGCCGAGCCCGCTTCCGCGGAACGAGGACCGGCTGGTGTCTGATCTCCCTTACGTGTCGGTGCTCATCAGCACGAAGGATCGAAGAGAGCTGTTGCGCCGGTCTCTCGAGTCGCTCCGCCGCCTAGACTACCCCAGAGAGAAGGTCGAGCTGGTGGTGGTGGAGGAAACTAGCTCGCCGGAGGATCCGGGGGCCGACCGCTACGTCGTCCTTCCCAGGGAGGGGCGCGGCTTCGCCTGGAGCCGCAACGCCGCTTTGCGAGCCGCTTCTCACCCTTTGGTTGCTTTCACCGATGACGACTGTGTCGTCGATCGAGAGTGGCTCCGTGAACTGGCGGAGCCGTTCGAGGATCCAGGAGTCGCAGCGGTCGCCGGTGCCGTACTCGCACAACCCTCAGGCCTCCTCGGGAAGACCGAGATCGTGCTGGGCTTTCCGGGGGGTGGTCTAAGGCGCATCGCCAAAGCAGGGGGCGCACTCATGCCGGTTCGTGGCCTGTCCACGGTGAACGCGGCCGCCCGCCGCGATGTACTGGAACAGCTAGGAGGTTTCTCCGAAACGACTGGGATCTACGGTGGAGAGGACTCCGAGCTCTTCGGTCGGCTGACCGAGCGTCACCGGGCCCTTTTCAACCCGCGAGCGCTGGTCCACCACCAGGCGCGGGATTCGTTCAGCGGTATTGCACGCTGGATGTACCGCCGAGGTATCTCGGCAATGGCTTTACTCCACCTGGCTCGAAGAAATCGACTTCGGCTGGCTCTCCGCGAGCTGGGGAGCTCGTTCTTCTTCCGCCTGGCGGCGGTGACCGCGGTGCTTATCGCGATGCGAGCCCCGATACCGATCTCGTTGCTGCTTCTGGCGACAGTCTATTACCTAGTCATGGTGATCCGATACCGATTCGCCTGGCAAAGGATGGGGCCGGCGGTACTTTTTTTGACCCCAGTCACCAAGCTATGGATGGATGCGGCGTTCGATGTCGGACGCTTCCGCGGTCTGCTCCTTTGGATGGCCGGAGGCTTCGAAAGCAAAGAGGGTGCGACGCCCGGTGCCGCACGCACCTAGCACGAGTGTTTGGACCAAGATGACGACGCGTGTCCTTTTGGCCGCGAACGCCGGCAGCTTTGTGGGTGGCGGCCAAGTGAGCCTGCTGGGTCTCGTGGAGCGAATGAACCGAGCCCGTTTCGAGCCCTACGTCGTTTGCCCGGAGGAAGGAGATTTCCTGGAGGCATTGCTGGAACGAGGTGTACCCGCCTTGGTTCGCCGCATGCCGTCCTTGCGCGGCTGGAGCGGATTGACTGCTCCCTTGGCTCTTCGTCCCTGGATCCAGCTCATTCACAGGTACGGAATTCAACTGCTCCACGCCGACGGCACCCGCGCCATGATTCACGCCGGATTGGCCGGTAGGTTGGCATCCGTTCCCGTCCTCTGGCACGTGAGGGTATTGGGAAGCGATGGGCTATTGGATCGCATGCTGGCCAGGATCTCCACCAGGGTGCTGGTGAACTCGGGCGCGGTCGCTCGCCGATTCGATTTCATGAAGGCGCGATCGAGCTCAGATGGCCCGACCGTCATTCCTAACGGCGTGGAGCTAGAGTCCTTCGCTCGAGCCACTCGCGATCCCGTTCTCCGAAGGCAGTGGGGACTGGAAGGAAAGTTTGCTCTTCTCATGCTGGCACAACTTATCCCATGGAAGCGGCAGGACCTGGCGATTCAGATACTGTCCCTCTTGAGGAAGCGGGGGTTGAACGCAAGCTTGGTTCTGGTGGGCGAGGAGGTTGCCTCTTCAAGAGGGGAGCGCGCCCGCCTGGAGGAGCTGGCGAGACGACTGGGGGTCGACGCTTACTGTGTCTTTGCAGGATTCCGCCGCGACGTTCCCCAAGTCTTGAAGCAGGCCGATCTGCTTCTGCACACCGCCCGGGACGAGCCCTTTGGGCGAGCACTCATCGAGGCGATGGCCTCTAGCCTCCCGGTGGTGGCGGCGGCCGGTGGAGGGGTCGAAGAAGTCGTGGAGGACGGGTTGACCGGAGTGGTCGTCCGCTCCGCCTCGCCGGAAGCATGGGTAGGCGCGATCGAGAAGCTCTATCAGGATCCACCGCTTCGCCGACAAATGGGCACCGCGGGGCGTCTCAGGGCGGAAGAGCTCTTCTCCATCGAATCGCACGTGGCCGGCGTGGAGCGGGTGTACGAGGAGGTTCTATCTTCGGGCCAATGAGAATCGGCGTGGACGTCCGCGAGCTGCAGCGAGGGACCCAAACCGGCATCGGCCGTGTGGTGGAGAATTTCATCTCCGAGACCCCGAGAATCGATCCCGAGGCGCGACTCTTCCTGTACGCGGACAAAACGACGCGCTCCAATCTGCAGGGGGATCGGATAAAAGTTCGGATACTCCGGCAACCCGCAACCCTCTGGTTCGATCAGGTGGCTCTCCCGGTGGCCCTGGCGAAGGACGACGTCGATGTTTTTTTCTCGCCCTACTACAAGGCTCCTCTCGCCGCACCCTGCCCTTCCGTGATTACCCTTCATGACGTCCTCTTTCTCAGGTTGGGTGGCAGACGAATCAAGAACGCGCTCTTCAAACCCTGGGCGAGAATCATCGCATCTCGCGTTGCTCGCATCCTCACCGACAGCCATCATTCGCGCCGTGATCTGGAAAACACTTTGGGTTTTCATTCATCTCGCATCGAGGTCATCCCACTCGGGGTCTCCTCCAGCTTCTCTCCCGCCGCGCGGCAGAGCAGCCGGCGGGTCGCGCAGAAGCTGGGGCTTCCCCAGGACTACATTCTCTCCGTCACCAACTTCCGCTCCCACAAAAACGACGGATGTCTGGTGAGGGCTTTCGCGGACTTGGCGACGTCCGAGCCCCATTTGAAGCTCGTCCTGGCGGGGCGACCGGCGGTCTCGACGCGCGAGCTGACGGCTCTTATCGACCGCCTGGGGATCGGTCGGCGGGTTTTGTTGCCAGGGCTAGTAGCCGATGAGGATCTGCCTGCGCTTTACGCGGGGGCCCGGATCTTTGCCTTTCCCTCTCTCTACGAAGGTTTCGGACTCCCCGTTCTGGAGGCCATGGCCTGCGGGGTTCCGGTCGCCTGTTCCTCGACGACTTCCCTCCCGGAAGTGGCCTCCGGGGCGGCGCTGTTACTGGACCCGAGCGACCCACGGGCCTGGGCGGAGGGTCTACGGCGACTGCTCACCGAAGAACCGCTCCGAGAAAAACTCATTGGCGCTGGCCTCATTCGCGCTCGCAACTCCTCCTGGCGCGAATCAGCAACCCGGATTCTTTCCGTACTGGAAGAGGCGAGCGGGAAATGAACGGTCTCGTCCTTACCGTCTTGATGACAGCGGCGACGCCCGACACGGAGAGGCTGGCACTTCGCGCCGCGGTCCACATCCACACCACCTTCAGCGACGGAAGCCATAGCGTGGAAGAGATTGCCAAGCGAGCGGGCCAGGAAGGGATCGATGTGGTGGTACTGGGCGACCACTTCTTGACTCGCGTCGAGTACGGTCCCCCTCTTCTTCGAAAGGCTCTCGCCGTTTCGGTTCGCCTCTCTTCTCTGAGCCCTCAAGACCTCGACCTGTATTCGGAAGCCGCACGGAAGGCGGAGCGGCAAACCGGGGTTCTGGTCCTACCGGGGGTCGAGATCGCGCCCTTCTACTATTGGACCGGAAATCCTCTTTCGGGAAGACTCACCTTGAACTCGGCGCACCGCCACTTGCTGGTCGTCTTTCCGGAGCGCCCGGACCTGGTCGGGCTCGCTCGCGCATTGACCGAGATGAGCGCCCCCGGTATCCAAGACTTCACGACGGGCTCCCTGCTACTCGCCTGGCCCTTCCTACCCGCTCTATGGGCCGTCAACCGCCTGCGACGTTCTCGGCGCTCCTTGTTAGCCTGGTTCGTCGCTGCGGCCTCGGTGGCTGCGCTCGTTCGATCCTGGCCCTACCCGGTGCCGCGATTCAGCCCCTACGCCGGTGATGCGGGGGCTGCACCTTACCAGGAGGCCGTGAATATGGCTCGCTCGACCTCCAGCCTCACGTTTTGGGCCCATCCCGAAACGTCCGTCGAGTCCCGGCATCCTCGCTACCCAGTTGTCGATCGTAGCGACAAATACCCGGAGCTCATCTCTGGCACCCGGGGTGCCACCGGCTTCGCTTCTCTTTACGAAGGCTACCGTCAGGCGGCGGCCCCGGCCGGACCCTGGGATCAAGCACTCCAGGAGTTCGTTCGGGGTGAACGTCCATGGCCCGTCTGGACGCTCGGCGAGCTCGATCTTCACGAACAAGGCGAAGCGGGTGGCAAGCACCTGAGCGAGGTGGAGACCGTGGTGCTGGCCAAGGAGCGGTCGCGAGGAGCCGTCATCGAGGCGCTCGCCACCGGCTCCATGTATGCGGTACGGCAGCCGGGCACCAGCCGTTTGACTCTGGAGCGCTTCCAGGCCGTTTGTAGCGGCCACGAGGTTGGAATGGGTGAAAGAGCCACCGTGATCGGCCCGTGTCGGATCGAGGCCGTCCTGCGCTCGGGGGGAGCCCGGCTCCAAGAAGTCGCGGTGACCCTCATCCGCAACGGAGAGGTGGTCAGTGAGCGAAGTGTCGATATTGCCGAAGAGGGCGTCAAGCTGGAATGGGATGAGGACGGCCCGAGCCATGAGAGCCTTTTCTTTCGGCTGGTGGCGCGGCGAGGCAATCGTCTAGCGCTCTACGGCAATCCGATCTTCGTCGACGGTGAGGAGGGAGCGCCTTGATGCTCGCCGCCCACCAGCCCCAGTTCGCGCCGTGGTTGGGATTCTTCGACAAGCTGGACCGCGCCGACGTCTTCGTGCTCCTGGACAACGTCCAGTTCAAGAAGAACGAATGGCAAAACCGCAACCGCATCAAGGGCGCCGCCGGACCGCAGTGGCTCACCGTGCCCGTTTCCGGCCGGTTCGGACAGGAGATAGGAGAGCTGAACATCGCCCAGCGAGAAAACTGGCAAGAGCGACATTTGAAGACGCTCCGCACTTGCTACGGCCGGGCGCCCCATTTCCCCGAGACGTTTGCGCGCTACCAACAACTCGCCTGCCGCCCATGGAGGAAGCTGGCGGACTTGAATATCGGCCTCCTGAACGACCTGCTCGCTCAGATGGGTCTCGCCAAGAGGGTCTTGCTAGCGTCGGAGCTCGGCCCGCTCCCTGAGAATCGCGACGACCGTCTGATCGAGCTTTGCCGAAAGTGCGGCGCCAAGACGTACCTAGCGGGAGCGGGAGGTCGGGACTACATGGAGATGGAGCGCTATGGCGCCGCGGGGCTAGAGGTGGTCTTTCAAGACTACCGGCATCCATCCTACCCGCAGCTCTTCGGCGCTTTCACGGCCAATCTCTCGGTCCTGGATCTGCTGTTCAACTGCGGCCCTGCCTCGATGGAGGTCATTCGGGGCGGACGGGCCGCCTGAGACGAAGGAAAAAGATGAACGTTTTGGCGATTGGCGCACACCCAGACGACATCGAGTTCGGATGTGCCGGCACCTTGATGAAATATGCCGACAATGGACACAACGTGTTCTCCATGGTGTTCACCGGAGGCGGCATGGGAGGCTCCCAGAGCACCCGCCAGCGGGAAGCAGAAGATGCGGCGCGCAAAATGGGTGTGAAGGAGATTCTCTGGAAAAACTACCCGGACACGGAGCTCCCCCTGAACAAGGCACTGATCGACGACATCGAGGAGGCGATCAGCACCGTCCGGCCAGCTTTCATTTTCGTGCATCACAAAGATGACACCCACCAGGACCACCGTGTCCTCGCCCAAGCCGCCATCTCCGCCACGCGCTACATCAGAAACGTGCTGTTCTACGAAGGGCCCACTTCCGTGGACTTCAGCCCCAACGTCTTCGTCGATGTTGCCAGCCACCTCGATCGAAAGATGGCCACTCTCGCCGCTCACGCCTCGCAACTGGAAAAGACCAACATCCCCGGCCTCAACATCGTAGACATTGCTCGGGCGGTCGCGGTCTCCCGCGGAATCCAGGCCCGTACCACCTATGCCGAGGGTTTCGTCTCGTTGCGGCTTTTCATCAACGTGGGGCAGGAGGTCACCTAACTCTTGAAGCGCATACCTCATTCCCGTCCCTTGCTCGGCGCCGCGGAGCAACACGCCGTTCGTCGAGTTCTTGCTTCCGGTCTTCTGACTCAGGGCGCCGAGGTGGCAAGCTTGGAGCGGGAGATGGCCCTCAAGCTGAGGCGGCAGCACGCGACCGCCGTCAGCTCGGGAACCGCGGCACTCCACTTGGCCCTGTGCGCGCTGGGGATAAGAAGTGGGGACCGAGTCGCTCTGCCCAGCTACGTTTGTTCCGCACTTCTCCACGCGGTGAGCCTGGTGGGGGCCGAAGCACTCGTCATCGACGTCGACCCGACCACCTTCAATCTCGACCCGGACGATCTGGGAAAACGCCTCCGTTCTCGTACCAAGGCAATCATTGTCCCGCACATGTTCGGCTTACCGGCGCGGTTCAGTGAGATCGAAGCTTACGGTGTTCCGGTCATCGAGGACTGCGCTCTTGCCCTCGGTTCGAAATTCCGCCGAAAGCCGGTGGGAAGTCTGGGGGTTCTTTCCGTCATCTCCTTCTATGCCACGAAAATGATGGCAACCGGTGAGGGCGGGATGGTGCTGGGAGATCGAACGGCCTTGATGGCGGACGTGCGAGATAGAAGAAGTTACGATGGCCGGAGCCAGCATCGACTTCGGTTCAACTACAAGATGACCGACTTGCAGGCGGCACTGGGCAGAGTGCAGCTTCGAAGGCTCGCCTCTTTTGTCCGGCGTAGACGTCGTCTGGCCGCTTACTATGCGAGTCGACTGAGCGGTGGCCCCTGGGATCTACCTTTCATCGACGAGAATCACTCCTTCTATCGATTCGTGGCTCGTCCTCGCCGAGGGACCAAACGCCTTCTGACCGAGCTGGAGAGGCGCGGCATCGGAGCCCGCCGCCCGGTCTTTCGTCCCCTGCATCGGTATCTCGGGTTGAGAGGCTATCCCGGCGCGGAAGAGGCTTACCGACGGGCCGTATCCATTCCGCTTTACCCGGCCTTGAGTAGGGCGGAGGCAGAGCGAGTCGCTCGAGCAACGCGCCGCATCGGTGACCTTCTGGCGCGCGAGCGTTAGGGACATGCAAAGAATCTACCGTTTCGGTGCAGCCGGCGTGGCGGTTCTGGCCTTGGTCGCCATCATCGCTCCCTCACTTGGAATATTTTTCTTCAGGGAGGGCCCTGGCGGGCTACCGGCAGAAACAATCTGGCTCGCCCTCATGGCCTTCAGTCTGTCGGCCAGCCTCACCCCGGCAGCCGCCTGGCTGGCACGGAGACTGGGCGCCATCGACGTTCCGGGAGGCAGAAAGATACACCGAGAACCCACTCCTCTCTTGGGCGGTGCGGCGATCTATGTGGGATTCATGGCCGCCGTCTTGCTCAAGACCCCCTTAGCGACCGAGCTGTGGGGTGTCCTGCTGGGCGCGAGCCTGGTTTTCGGAGTGGGGCTCCTGGAAGACACCAAAGGCGTACCGGCCACGCTCCGTCTCGTCTTGCAGGTTGCCGCGGTCGCCATCGTGATCGGATCGGGCGTGGTTCTCACTTTCCTCCCCCCGACCTGGTGGGGAATGGCCGGCGAGGCGGCCCTCACCTTCATCTGGATAGTTGGGATCACCAACGCCTTCAACTTTCTCGACGGTCTGGATGGTCTAGCCGCTGGCTCGGCGGTCATCAACGCCTTTTTTCTCGGCGCGGCCGCCGTCGTCACCGGACAGGAAGACTTGGCGTTACTCTCCTTCGCGGTCATGGCGGCGGCGGCCGGGTTCCTCCCTTACAATTACAAACCACATCGAAGAGATGCTTCTGGAGAGATCTTTCTGGGTGACAGCGGGTCGACTCTCCTCGGGTTCGTCCTGGCTTCGCTGGCGGTGACCGGAGACTGGGCGGAGAACAGTCCCAAGGATCTGATCGTCCCGGTGCTGATCATGGCGGTGCCCATCTTCGACATGGTTCTGATAACCGTCATGAGATTTCGCGAAGGCCTGGTTCGAAACTTGACCGAGTGGATCGTTTACACCGGTCGCGACCACTTTCACCATCGCCTGCTGAGTCTCGGAATGCGGAAAAAAGAAACGGTCGCCATCATCTATTTGGTCAATTTGTGTCTTGGCATCTCTGCTTCTCTGCTCAAGGGGTCCACCACCGCCGATGCCTTCCTGGTCTTGGGGCAGGTGACGATCATTTTCGGCATCATCGGCTATGCCATGGTGGTCATGAGAAATAGAGGCAGGGACGCGTCCGCAGATTCCTAGTCGACGAGCAACTTCCCTTCGCTCCTTGACCGCTAGACGCCTGTCAGAAGCACACCTCACCGACCGTTTGCCGGCATCGAGTGGAGATGGCCGGAATAGGTCAAGAGCCCAGGGCAAGTCGCGGACGACTGCCGCTCGGTTACTCCTGAGATCTCCGAAATTGCACGCGTGGAGGGTTAACCTGCACCCAGGGGTTGGGGCCCCCTTCTCTTACTGGTGCCCGTTACTGGAAACGGCGTAATAGAGGTCCAAGGCAGCGTTACTACGTTTGCCGACGAGATCCAGATCCACGAGCTTGTCGAGCACGCGACGCACCTCGATTGCATCCTCTTGCACCCACCACTTAGCGATCCCCTCGACCGTGTCCTTCGCCTGGGGGTAACGATGGAAGTAGTCGAGGATTTTGAAGGCAAGCCTAGAGTTCTCGACGAACTCTGCCGCTTCTACATCATTCGGTTTCATTTTCTCAGCTCTCCTTGCAAGCCTCCGAACTCCTCTTGGGAAGAGGAAATTGCAACCGCCATGCCAAAGGCTCAGCGGTGGACCCCTGGGCGTGGAAACCGAGGCATAGGCACCGCTTGCCTGCCGACCCCTCCTGGGAATACGTCCTCTTGTCGGAGAGAGTGCGGTCATTTCCACACGTAAACTGGTCTCGTCCATAGGCTTTCTCCTTCATCGCGCCTCTCACGTAAGTCGCCGGTCGATCCGTACCGCAAAGCGAAGTCATCTTTGTCACCAGGTTGTGGGGGATACCCAACGCGGCGGCGGGAAATTCCCTCCACGGACCTGGCTCCAGGGGCGGGACCGAGACCTTCACCTTCTGGCCAAATCGATGTCTATCAATAGTTTGGCGCTGGTGCGCAAGACCGCGTCCTCTCCCAGCCCCGGCCCTCCCCTGGTACGGAAATTGCTCGTTATTCCCGGACCAGGTCCTTCAGAGCGAGAGAAACGTGAATCGAAGGAGTTGCCTTTGTCGCACAAGATCCTAGCGGTGGACGACGAGCCCGATATCCTGCGGCTCACTCAATACCTGCTGGAGTCTTGGGGCTACCAGGTCGCCTCCGCGTCCAACGGCCGGGAGGCCATTGAAGTAGCCAGGCAGGAGGTGCCGGACCTCATCCTCATGGACGTCAACATGGAAGAGATGAACGGGCTGGAAGCCTGCCAGCAATTGAAGAGCGACTTCTCGACTTCTTTCATACCGGTCATCATGCTGACCAGCCAAGACCAGGTGAACGACAAGATTACCGGGCTGGAAAAGGGAGCGGACGACTATGTCATCAAGACCGTCGACCCTCTCGAGCTTCGAGCGCGGATAGAGATGGTCATTCGCCGTACCCAGGAGCAATCGAACGCTAATCCGCTGACCAAGCTCCCCGGTAACATCGTGATCGAACGACTCGTGCAACAGCGACTCGCCGCGGGCGGTGAATTCTCGGTATGCTACTGCGACCTGGACAACTTCAAGGCGTATAACGACAAGTATGGCTACGAATCGGGAGATCGGGTCATCGTTCACACGGCGCGGCTACTCATCCAATCCGCCAGAGAGAATGGCCATTCCAACGATTTCGTGGGTCACATCGGGGGAGATGATTTTGTCATGGTGACGACTCCGACCCACGAGGATGCTATCTGCAGCTCCATGATCAAGCGTTTCGACGAAACCATCCCCGACTTCTACGATCAAGAAGACCGAGACCGGAAACACATCGAGGTGGAGAACCGCTCCGGGTCCCTGGAAAGATTTCCCATCATGAGCATCACCATTGCGGTGGTGAACAACGTGACGGAGCGCGTCAGTAGCTCTCACGCCATCGCGGAACGGGCGGCGGAGCTCAAGAAGTATCTCAAGCGTTTCCAGGGAAGCAACTATCTTTCTGAGCGTCGAGGCTCCCCGGAGAGCCACAACAACCCCGCGGAGGCGCCACCCGGAAAGGTCCTTCAAACCGCTCAAGGATTGGGCCATGGCAGGTAGAGACAGTTTCCGCCATCGAGGTCTCTTCGCCGGCGTGGCGGCGAGCGCCATCGCGGTTGCTCTCCTCTACTTGGGAATCTTTCATCCGGTCGAGTACCAACTCTACGATCAGAATTTTCACCTCTTCTGGACGGATCAGAACACATCGGAGATCGTGGTCATTGGAATCGACCCGACCTCCTTGGCCTCGATTGGAAAATGGCCCTGGCCCAGGATGTTTCACGCCGAAGTCATTCGGCAAGCGGCGCGAGACGGTGCCAAGGTCATCGGGGTGGACGTTGGGTTCATTGAACCGGATCGCTACTCACCCGAATACGATGTCGAGCTCACCGAGGCGATGGCCGAAGCTGGAAACGTGGTTCTGCCGGTTCTGGTCGAGCAGAGAGGCTCCGGAGAGGACGCTCGATTGGAATGGACGAAAAACATCCCCGAGCTCACGCAGAACGTGCGCGCCAGTGGGCACGTTCATATCGACAGCAGCGAGGACGGAATCGTTCGCAAGGTTCACTTGTCCTTGGGATTGGGAGAGGAAAGCGCTTGGGGTTGGTCGGTGGAGGTCCTGCGCGCCTATCTGGACCTTCCGGCCGAATCGGTGCGCCGCGTCGGGGGAAGTCGGCTGGGCCTGGGAGATATTGAGATCCCGGTGACCATGGCCCCGCCTTCGGCCGATGCGAGCCCCGGTCGCATCCTCGGAGACCACGAGATGAACATAGGCTGGTTGGGAGGGCGCGGCTTCGAGCGGATCCCAGCCTACAAAGTGATCAATGGGGACTTTCCGCAAGGCTACTTCCAGGGAAAGATCGTCCTCTATGGCATGGCCTCGCCGGGCTTCGACGATTTCTTAACGCCCTTCTCACCGACTCCGATGCCGGGAGTCGAGGTTCAGGCATCCATCATCCACACCATCTTGAAAGAGAACTTCATTCGCACCGCGCCCTTCGCGCTCATCGCCTTTCTCACCATCCTCACCGGCCTGATCGTGGGGTTCGTTTATGAGCGGTTCGAGACCAGGGTGGCAGCCGCGGCACTCTTTCTCCTCGTCATCGTCAGCCTGGCCGCCTACTTTTATCTATTCAATTTCCTGGGGTACTGGATCCAGCTCACCTCCCTTCACGTCTCGATGGTGCTTTCCTTCGTGTTCGCCCTCATGTTGAAGATGAACCAGGTGAACCTCGCACTGGATGAGGAGATTCTGAACCTTTCCAGAGCCGCTGCCCAGGGGACGAGAGCGGGTGAAGACAAAGTGTTTCAGGCCTTCAAGAACGCCGAGCCGACGCTTCGGGACGTGTTGGCGATTCCGGCCGCCGCGCTTTTCAAGGTCGAACGCTCCAAGGGGTTGATGACCCTGGTTGGCCAGTACGGTCTGGCCGAGCCCAAACGGCTCAAGGACCGACACATCAAGATCGGAGCCATGCTACGCGGCCTGCTCATCAGTCTCGATCCCATCAGCGTGGACGGCGTGAAGGAGCACCCCCTGAGTGGATTCCTGAAAGGTGGTGGTGGTCGCAACGGTCTTCACCACACGCTCTTCGTCCCGGCGCTGGCACAAGGTGAAACGGTGGGAGCCCTCGTCGTTTGCCGCCCCAAAGGCTCGCCTTTCGACGTCGCCGAGGAGGAGCTCCTGAAGGCCGTCGCCGGCGAACTGGGAACGTTGTGGTACAGCGCCGCGCTCTACGGCCGATTGGATCGGATGTCCTCCAATCCTCTCGCCCGTCTGACCTATAAGAATCAAGAGCGCCGCATCCAGACTCTGTCGGTTCTGAGCGATTCGGTACGCAGCGAAAAGGGCTTGATGAGTGCCATCATGGACAGCATCGCCGACGGCGTGATCGTCACCGACGCCCTGGGAACCATTCGGCTCCTCAACCCGAAGGCAAAGGACATCTTGGGGCTCTATGCGGAGAATGCGCTCGGGCAGAACGCCGCCGAGTTCATTCGCCGCTTCCATGACGTCCCCCACGCGCAGATCCGGGAGAAATTCCAACAGGTCGTGGAGAGGGAGAAGACGTTTTCCATGGAAGTGAAGCTGGTCTTGCCGACCACGCGCTACTACACGCTTTCTCTCGGACCGGTGCGGAGCCGGGAAGGCTTGGTGAAGGGCATCGTTGCCGTTCTCTCCGACATCACCGAGCTCAAGGAAATGGATCGGATGAAGACGGACCTTATGTCCATGGTCACACACGAGATCCGGACTCCTCTCGCGACGGTGCGGGGCTTTGCACAGATACTTCTGAAGGGTGGCATCCCTGTCGAGAAATCGAAGGAGTTTTTGGAGATCATCAATCGTCAGTCGAACCGTCTCGTCAACCTGGTCAACGACTTCCTCGACATCAGTCGCATCGAGTCCGGCCGACAGGTCATTACCAAGGGACCGCTGGAGATAGAGAAGCTGGTCCAAAACTCCCTTGCGGATCTCCAGCCATTGGCCGGAGAAAAGAACATTCAGCTCAGATACGCGCCGCCAGCGGCCTCGATTCCGGAGATCTTCGCCGACCGCAACCTGATCGAGCAGGCGCTCATCAATTTGATCTCCAACGGGATCAAGTACAGTCCCAAGGGAGCGTGGGTCGAGGTCTCTCTGACCAAGGAGAATTCCCACGTCCGGGTGGACGTCAAGGACAACGGCCTGGGAATTCCGAAGGAAGCCCTCCCACGACTCTTCGAGAAGTTCTACCGTGTACGCTGCGACGACCGAAAGGACATCATCGGTACCGGGTTGGGTCTTTCCCTGGTGAAGCAAATCGTCGAGGTCCATGGTGGTTCCATCTCCGTTCAAAGTGAGCATGGGGCAGGCTCCACCTTCACCTTCACGGTTCCGGCAAGCTCACCCGCGGAGGCGGGAGTGCCTGCCACTACCGAAGCCACCCTGCGGGACGCCATCGGGGCCCTGCAAAGTTGAGATGAGGAACATTTGGAGATGAGCAAGGATCGGATCCTAGTCGTCGACGACGAGCTCGATAACAGGGTCATGATGCGCTACTTCCTGGAGTCCTGGGGCTACGAGGCAGAGCTCGCCTGTAACGGTCGGGAGGCCCTGGAGAGAGTGGATGCCAACCGCCCCAACCTCGTGCTGCTCGATCTGGAAATGCCGGTCATGAACGGATTCGAAGCCTGCGATCGACTGAAGAGCAACCCCGAGACGGAGGAGATCCCGGTCATCATGTTTACCGGCCTGGAACAGACGACCGACAAAGTAAAGGGGATTCGAAAGGGTGCCGACGACTATGTCGTGAAGACGGTGGATCCTGAAGAGCTGCAGGCGCGTATCGAGATGATTCTGAAGCGCACCCGGCGCTACCCGACCCCGAAAGCGGCACCGAGTCGCGAGGAGGACAATGCGGTCTCCGGCTCACTGGCCGAGCTTCAGTTTCCAGAAGCCATGCAGCTCATCTTGACCTACGGAAAAACCGGCGTCGTGCACCTCGTTGACGGGAACAGCAAAGCCAGGGTCTACGTTAGAGACGGGCAGCAGGTGGTTCATGCCGAGGTCGAGAACCTGGAGGGCGAGGCAGCTTTCTACAAACTGGCGTTTTGGAAGGCCGGCAGGTTCCATTTCCAAGTGGGAGAGGAGGCGAAACGGCGGACGATCACCGCTCCCAGCACCCATCTCCTCATCGAGGCTACCCGGCGACTGGACGAATGGAATCTGTTCTCGACGAAGATTACCAGTTTCGACGTCATTCCCCACCGAGTTCCGCTAGCCGAGGGCAGTTCCATCCGCTTGACGCGGGCCGACTGGCGCATCCTTCGACTCGCCGACGGGCAGAGAAGCATAGCTCAAATCGCAGAGACTTTGGACCTGGACGATTTCGAGACCGCTCGGCTGGTCTTTGGCATGCTGACGATCGGTTCGCTGTCGCTCGAGCCGGAGCCGGAGCACCAAGAGGATTTCTTCGGGGTGGTACCGCACTTGGCACCCGAGCTCCGGAACGAAGAGGTCCTCCACCTTACTGCGCTTCAGTGGAAGGTGCTCTCCTACATCGACGGGTGCCGATCCATCAGCGCTCTGGCCAATCGAGCCGGTCTGCCCACCGTTACGGTGGCGGAGATGGTCAAGGATATGGCCGGACTGGAATGGGTCGAATTGAACAAGGAAGACTTCCAGGCTCCGGGAATGGGATCCGACGACCCGCACGGCCCCGCCGAAGCGGCAGAATACAGGGTCGAAGAGTTCCGTCCTCGTATCCGTGCCATCGGAATTGATTAGGAGAAATGTTTTGAAGAGTTTATCGATCTCCCCAACCGCCCGGTGGGCGCGCAAAATGGGTCGACAGCTCACCAAGAAACAAAGGAGGTACCCATGAAGTGGGTGCAACTGTTAAGGTGGAGCAAAGTGCTAGTGCTTACTGGCGCATTGTCCTTCGCCGTCACCCTCACTGCATCGACCGAGGAAGGGCGCTCAGAGGAGCAGGTTAAAGAAGCAAACCCTGCAACACAGATTGCCTCTCCCCAGGGCGAGCCGCAGCCTACTGACGCTCGTTCGGACGATGACTACGTGGTGGTGCTGAACGCCGAAGACGATACGCCGCTCAAGGTCTACCAGAAGTACCTGGACAAGGCAGACTTCTGGCGGGAGTTGACCGAGCACAACCTGCTCGACGAGGGGGTACGAGTCCGGGTTCCGAAGCATATGCTGAAGACCGGACAGATTCCCGCCAAGGTGAGCAAGTTCAGTGGCCAGGTCCAAATCGCGCGTCACTTCGACTGGCAGTGGGTGCCGGTGGTGGAGAACATGCTGGTCTCGGAAGGCGACTGGATTCGCACCAGGAGCCGCTCCAGCGTGGAGATCCGCCACGACGACGGCACCGTCATCAGGCTGCGGCCCAATAGCAAGGCGATGATCAGCCTTGCCGGCCAGACGAAGTCCGAGCGGGGCGACGTGCGGGTCACGCAGGTCAAGCTCGAATCCGGATCGATGATCGCGAAGGTGAACAAGTTGCTACAGCGCGAGAGCCGGTTCGAGATAGAGACCCCCACCGCGACTTCCTTCGTACGAGGAACGGAGTTGCGGGTCAAGGTCGAGGACCAGGGTTCCACCCGTCTCGAAGTGTTAGAAGGCGCGGTGGATTTCGGTTCGGCGGACCAGAACATCTCCGTCGGCGGGAACTTCGGTTCGCTGGTGGACGTGGCAGGCAACACGCCAGCTTCACCCCATGCGCTGCCCATGGCTCCCGCGGAGCTATTCACTCCGGCCGAGCGTGAGGTGCTGAACGGCGACATCAACGGCTATCGCTTCAGCTGGTCTGCGGTTGGTGGCGCGGTCCGCTACCATCTGGAGATCGCAGCCGATGCGGAGTTCAAACAGCTGATGGACGAAACCTGGGTCAGCGGAACCGACGCCGAGCTCTTGAGCTTGAGCGTAGATTCCCTGGAGCCGGGGACCTACTTCTGGCGAGTTGCAGCCGTCGACGCCGATGGTTACGAGAGTAACTGGTCGAACGAGCGCTACTTCGTCTACCCGCTAAGGGTACAGTAGGACTCTCCAGGATCCCACCGGGGACCCTCACCTCCTAGAGGTGAGGGTCTTTTTTTGTCTTCACATCCGGGGGGCATAGTACCCAACGCGGCCGCGAACCACCACTCCCTCCCGATCGCACCTTAACTGAAGCCGTCTCCAGGAGCCGTCCGTCTTGGCATTCGTGGAGACGTAGCCGATGTTGTATTGGCTCTTCAGCTCGGCCGCGATGCGATCATAAACGCCCGCCAGGTCCTCGATCTGCCCGGGGGCGAACGCGGAGCCTCCCGTCTCACCGGAGAGCTTCTCTAGCTCGAACTTGGCGTCGGCATACTTCTGCTTCCTGAGATCCTCCTCCTGACCACGAAGAGAAATCGTGTAGATCAGCACGTCCGTCTTCCGGGCCACCTCGCGCACATCGTCGAAAATCACTAACGACCGCGTGTCGTTTCCATCCGACAGCACAATGATGGCCATACGCTCATCGCCGTTTCGATAGCGGGAGAAGCTTCGCAGCGAAATATACAGTGCCTCGTAGAGCGACGTCGCTCCTTGAGCCTTCGTGGACCGAATGGCGTTCTCCGCCAGCGCGAAGTCCGGAGTAAACTCCGACAAAGTGAGCACGCGATCATTGAACTCGATAACCTTCACCTCGTCACCCGGCTTCAGGGACTGTACGAAACGTACCGCGGCCTCCTGGGCCAGAGGCAACCTCTCTTGGATGCTGGCAGAGGTGTCGAGCAGAATGACCATGCGCAATGGAAGGGCCTCACGAGAAAAGATCTTGATCTGCTGCGGAACACCGTCTTCGAAGACGGCGAAGTTCTCGGCCTCGAGATCCGTCACCAGCCTGCGCTCCTCGTCGAAGACGGTCACCGAAAGGCTGACCATCTCCACACTCACCCGGAACCGCGCCCGATTCTGTTCCGGATCCTGTGCAAAGGAACGGGCAGAGACAACGGCCATGGATGCGAACAGGCAGGGGACCAAGTAGCGCACGACTCCCTTCATGGTACTTTCCCCAGCATCCCTTCCGCTTCTACGATCTCCGCCTCCACCTCTTTCGTTTCATTTGCACCGAGCTCGCCGGCGGTTCGAACCAAGCCCTTGCCTCTCTCCAAGGCGGCCACCAACTCGGATCGCTGCAACTCATCGAGCCCACTCTGATTCGCGGCAGCCATCGCTTTGACCCAGCGGGCCTCGGCGCGGGCGGCGTGAACCGGCAGCTCCGCATCGGTCGGGTCGAGTCGATACAAGAAGGCCAGGCAGCGAGCGCCGTCCTTGAGAGCAACGGGCTCAGAAAGATCGGCCAAACCTCGTGCTACCTTGAGGCCGGACTCGGCACTCTGAGCCTCCGAGTAGATCTCCATGACCGGGAAGAGCAGGGGAGTGATAAAACGCATCCCTTCCTCGGCCCACCTACTCTCGAAGTTGGCGCGCGCCGCTTCCGGTGACGAACCGGCGAGGCCGACGAGGAGCTCACCGTGTACCAGCTGGGAGTACGCCGCACGGCGCGACTGGAGAGGAGCCTCTCTCGAGACTCCCCAGAGGCTCAAGCGGAGCCCGCCTTCCGCGATTGCCACGTCGCCCACCAGAACCTTCTCACCAGGCTCGAAGGCTTGCGCCTCCGTCTCGTTGGCGTAGCTCATCCGAAGACGTTCTTGGTCCAGATCCACGGCAGCCTCGCTCCGTCCTTCGATCCGCCTCTCCGTTCCCAGGGCCCGAATGGTGCGGTCCTGGAGCGCGGGCACCCGCAGTACGACGAGACGTGCCAGCAGGGCGTGCCTCAAGCTCTCTTCGAAGAGGCCCTCCTTGGTCCAATCGAAGAGGAGCTCCTCCTCGGCAAGTGTCAGTAGATCTCCGGCACCAAGGGGTGACTCTTGACCGGCTCGAAGTGCACGGCGGTTGACGTGAGTACCATTGGTGCTGTGGAGATCCGCGATCATAGCGCCGTCCGTCGTCTTTCGTATCTCCACATGGCGACGAGAGACCATGGGGTGCGTCAAGATGATGTGCGAGCCCGGCTGCCGTCCCACTCGGATGAGGTCTTCGGTCAAGGGATAAAGCTGCATGGTACGGACCGTCCACAAGTAGCCCCAGGCCTCCTCCGCTTCCGACCCGAGCGGCGCAGCGAGAGAGACCAGCAAAACCGCCAGCGCTCCTCGACGCTTCGCTCGCTGTTCCATCTCACGGGCTCCAAGTAGGCGCTAAGGTTAGGGCGGCGGGTGCGGGGGAGTCAAGCGGCTGGTACGTTGGTTGAGTTTCTGAATGAGTCCCTCGGTCGAACCTCAAGATGATGAACCGCGGCCTCAGTCAACGCGAGACCTCGGTCTTCCCGGCGGCCTTGAAGGCACTCGACAACCCGTAGAGCGAGGCCGCCAAGAGGACGATCAGGGGGCCGCTGGGGGCATCGAGCCCCCAGGCCACGGAAAGCCAGAAGGAAAGAAACAGTCCGCCCGTCGTGCAGAAGGCACTCACCAGAACCGCCACCAGCATCATATTCCTGAGGTCCTCTGACCACTGTTGCGCGATGGCGGCAGGAAGGCTGAGAAGTGCAATCACCAATATGACTCCCACCACACGCATCAGACTGACCACCGTTAATGCCGTCAAACCCATGAGCGTCAGGAAGAGACCCGCAACCGGCTCTCCAACCACCTGCGCGAACTCTTCGTCGAACGCGATGGCCCGCAAATGATCGAACAAGACGGCAACCGTCACCAGGATCACCAAATCGACTCCTGCGATCAGGAGTATGTAGTCTCTCGAGACCAAAACAAGGCTGCCGAAAAGATAACTGGTGAGGTCGGGGGCATAGCCGGGGGTCATGGCGATGAGTAACATGCCGAGGGCCATGCCCACCGCCCAAACCATGGCGATGAGAGTATCCAATCCAGAGCCGAAACGTCGATAGGCCAGCCCCACCCCGATGCCGGACAACAAGCCGAAACCAAGCGCTCCCATCACTGGAGAGAATCCCAGAAAGTACCCCAACCCCACGCCCCCGAAGGCGGCGTGGGAAATTCCACCAGAGACGGACACGATGCGTCGCACCATCACATAGGTGCCGATGACGCCGCCGGCGACACTGGCCAAGAGGCCCGCCACCAGGGCGCGCTGAAAGAAGGGGAAATCGAGGGCGTCCAAAGTCATCTCGGTTTCAGTCTTGGCCGGCTTCCTCGACCAGGTGATCGGCCAGGACGCGATGGGCGTGTCCGTGAGCCACCAGATCGACTGGACATCCGTAGGCCGCTTCGAACATCTCCGGTGTGATCTCTTTCGAGCGATGATAGTAGAGCCGCCGGTTCAAACAGGCCACCGTTTTCACGTACCGCGAGATAACACCAACGTCATGCGACACCAGAACGAGAGTCACTTCACGGGATAGAGCTTTCAGGAGCTCATAGACGCTGACACCGACCCGCGTATCGAGGCTGGCGGTGGGCTCATCCAGGAGGAGCAAGCGAGGCTCGACCGCCAGGGCACGCGCGATCATGACGCGCTGCAACTGACCTCCCGAAAGCTTCCCGATTTGCCGGCCCGCCAGATCTGTCATTTCCACTTTCTCTAGAGAGCTCAAAGCCACGTCACGATCTCGGTCGCTTTGGCGGCGAAAGAGTCCTCGCCCCGCCAGTCGTCCCATGAGAACCACGTCGAGTACGCTCATGGGAAAGTCGGCGTCGAACCGAGTGTATTGGGGCACGTAACCGATGCGGCCCCGGGCCTGGGCGGGCTCTTGCCCAAAAACCCGCACCGTGCCACGGTCCGGCGAGAGCAGACCTAGAATCACGCGGAGCAGCGTCGTCTTGCCGCTTCCGTTGGGCCCGATGAGACCCAGGTAGTCACCTTCTTCCAGCGTCAAATCCACGGCTTCCAGAATCGGTCTACCCTTGAGAGATAGCCAGAGGTCTCTCATTTCGACGATCGGTTCCTTCATGAACTCAGTGCCTCCTCGAAGGCCGCCGCGACGAGCCGCATGTTGTTCAGCCAGTCGCGCGCCAAGGGGTCCAACGATTCCACCCTGGCGCCCACCTCCTGCGCGACGAGTCGAGCCCCTTCTTGCGAGAATTGAGGTTGGACGAATATGACCCGCGCCTTGTCGCGCCTGGCTTCCTCGATGAAGGAAGCGAGCACTCCCGCTCCCGGCTTCTTCATGCCTTCTTCCAAGCTAATCTGCACCAGACCGTAATCTCTAGCGAAGTGTCCCCAGGCGGCATGGAATACGAACACCCTTCGGCCCCGGTAAGGTTCCAATCGGGCGCGGATCTCGGAATCGAGGGCGTCTATCTCCGCCAGAAACGTCGCCAGATTTCTTTGGATGGCATCGCCATCGGCCGGCAGGACCCTTTGCAGGGCGGACGCAATTCGCTCGACTTGCAGGCGAACCAGTCTGGGAGAGAGCCAGATATGCGGGTCGTAATTCTCCTCGCTTTCCACTCCCGTTCCACGAATGACTTCCAGACGAGGATTCTCGGATAAGAGTTTTTCCACCCAGGCGGCCTCGAATGCGAAGTGGGGGTGACCCAGCGCGACGTAAAGGACCGCACCGGACACGCTCCTCAGAGCGACCATGCCGGGCTCGTACGTCGAGGGATTGGCACCCGGAGGGATCATCACCGCCACGCTCACTCGATCCCCGGCAATCCGCTCGACGAAAAAGGCCTGCGGCAGAACCGACACCGCCACCACCGGCCGCGAAGTGGATACGGTACCGCTCCGGCATCCGGATAAGAGCGCCAGCACCACCAGCGACCCCGTTCTGTGCATGGCGCCACTCTATCGGGGGGTCGAGCAACGGGTCAAGCCGGCGGGTTACAATCACGCCGTGAGGTCGATTCCGCTCCCACCGCTTCTTCCCACGCCAAAAAAGGTGCGAAGCTTTCGCGGTAGCTTCGATCTCCGCAGAGGGCTTCCCATCGTGCTCGCCCCTCGCTCCACCGACGCGGACTTGGCTACCGCGCTGGTGCTTCAGAGAGGGGTGCTGCGGGACTCTGGAATCGAGTTGGCCGTCGAGACGCACGCCCGAGCCGAAGACCTCGGTCCACGCATCGAGCTCCACCGTCGGGGAGCGCGGGGGCAGTCGTACCGATTGGAGGTACGGCCCCAGCGGATCGAGGTTCAGGCGGAAGGGCCGGCCGGCCTTCGCTATGCCATCGAGACCCTGGTGCAGCTGGTGGGAGCGCGGGGAGTGATCCCGGCATGCCGCATCGAGGATGCACCGGATCTCGCCCTGCGGGGCATCCTGATCGACGTCTCCCGGGGGAAGGTACCCACCCTCGCCACGCTGCGAGCTGTGGTCGATCTGTGCGCGCGACTCAAACTGAACACGTTGATGCTCTACACCGAGCATACCTTTCGTTTCCGCCGTCATCCCGAGATCGGCGCCGATGCCTCCCCCCTCACCGCCGCGAGCATCCGACAGCTCGACGCTTACGCAGCAGCCCATCATGTGGAGCTCATTCCCACACTCCAGTCCCTCGGGCACATGCATCACATCCTGAAGCTACCACGTTATCGAGATCTGGCGGAGACGGATCGTCTGTGGTCTCTCTCTCCCAGCAAGCCAGGTACCTACCAGCTCCTGCGAGATCTCTACGACGAGTACTTGCCCAATTTTCGATCTCGCCTCTTCAACGCCAACTGCGATGAACCGGTCGATCTCGCCAGCGGCGAGTCTTACTTCGAGCACGTCGAGCGCGTGCGGGAGCTCGCCTTGGCCCATGGAAAACGGACCATGATCTGGGGCGACGTCGTACATGCCAACCCCCAGTCCATCGGAAAGCTGGACCGCAGCCTGGTGCTTCTCGATTGGTGGTACGAGGCGCGGCACGACTATGATCGCGTCCGTGTCTTCTCCGAGAACGGCATCGAGTTCCTGGTATGCCCGGGCACTTCCAGCTGGAACGCTCTCTTCCCGCGCCTGGCCAATAGCATCGCTAACATCTCCCGTTACGCTGCCGCCGGAAAACGACATGGGGCCTGGGGATTGATAACTACCGACTGGGGTGATGGCGGACACTACAATCTTCTGGGAAACTCTTGGTTCGGCTTCGCCTGGGGCGCACAACAGGCTTGGGCCGGGGAAGTGCCTCGGGGAGATTTCGATGGCGCCTTCTCTCGTGTTCTCTTTGGGGATGGCAGTGGCAAGATCGCCCGCGTTTACCGCAGCCTCGGCGGGCTCCACGGCGCGGGCTTCACCGTTTTCAATGCCTCCCCATTGCAGTCGCTCTATTTCGATGACCTGGGGTCCGCCAAGTTCACCGCCCGCGCCCAAGCGTCGACACTACGGAGGACCTGGGCCCGTCTGAAGCAGGTGCGGGCGACGCTGGAAGATCTGGAACGAGTATTCCGTCGCGAAAAGCTCACCCACCAGGAGCTCCTCTTGGCCACCGACGCCTCAATCCTCGCCGTTCGAAAAGCCCTCGGCGGGCTCGAGTACCTCGAGTGGCGACGTCGGCCCGCATCGCTCCGCGCAAGCGGCAGACGTCGTTTGTCTCGCGAGATGGCCGATCTCGCCACCGAGCAGACCAGGCTTCGCTCCATGCTCTGGCGCTTGTGGAGAGAAAGGAATCTCCGCTCCAACTTCGAGATCACTCGAAAGAAACTGGATACCTCCATTCGAAGCCTGCGCCTCGCCGCCCGCCAGCTCGCTCGCAACCAACCGCCACCTCTATGAGCCGGGGGGCGGGGGACGTCAGCGACCCGTCGGAAGGGAGCTGAACGGGGGGAGGTTTCTCTGTCCCTGGCGCGGTCGAACCGCCCTCAGGACGCCGTCGCCGCGCCGGGGGCCTCGAGGCGTGCGGGCGACTCCGCGCGGCCTAGTGCGAGCTTCCTTGCCAAGGGCTTGAGCCAGAGGAAGGCGAGCCCCGCAGCGGAGAGATCGCAAGCGACTGCCACCCAGAAGACGGGAATCCACGAGCCCGCGGTCTCGACCAGCCAGGCGGCTCCCCACCCGGCAAAGATCGAGGCGGTACCTTTGGCCGTGTACTGGATGCCGTAGTTGGTGGTGGCGTAGGCGGGACCAAAGATATCTCCGATGGCGGCGGGGAAGAGTGAATAGATCTCTCCCCAGGCGAAGAAGACGAAACCGGAAAGGATCACGAACCACAAGGGCCGATCCACGAGATGGAGTAGGGCAAAGATTCCCGCTGCCTCGAGACCGAAGGCGATAGCCATGGTGTTGTAGCGGCCGATATGGTCGGAGATCCAGCCCCAGAAGGGTCGGGTGATTCCGTTCAGAATGCGATCGAGGATAAGAGCGAGGCCCAAGGCAGTCACCCCGAAGGCAAGGATGTGTTTGTCCATCCCGTAAGTCGCCGCGATGGGCTTCAGCTGTGCCGTCACCATGAGGCCTCCGAAGGCCACCATGGCCATCATGACGTACATGAGCCAGAACGTACCGGTCCTCACCATTTGACCCGGCGTGTAACTCACCGCGTTTTGGACCACCCGCGATCTCGCCGGCTTCTCGTCAACGGACGGCTTCCAGTCTGCGGGAGGCTTTCGCAAGAACTGGGCGGCGACCAGGACCACCACGCCCTGTATCACGCCCCACACGATGAAGGCAGTGCGGTAACCGCTCGACTCGATCATCGCCATGATGGGCAGGATGGTGAGGGCCGTGCCGAAGCCGTAGGCGCCTGCGGCGAGGCCCGCGGCGAGCCCGCGCCGATCCGGAAACCACTTGAGGGCAGTGCCGATCGATGCTCCGTACACCGCTCCCGCCCCGACGCCACCGAGCACGTACCAGAAGTAGAGGGCTCCGATCGAGTTTGCGAATCCCGAACCTACCCAGCCCAGAGCAACGAAAATTGAGCCAACGCTCACCACGGCACGAGCACCGATCTTGTCGATGAGGAAGCCCTCCACCGGGACGAGCCAGGTTTCAGCGAGGATAAATAGAGTAAAGGCGAGCTGGACCGTGGAGAGGGTCACGGAAAGGCTTTCGGAGAGGGGGATGGTAAACAATGTCCAGGCGTACTGCAGGTTGGCGATGGCCGCCATGCTGACGACGCACGCCAGAAGCTGAAGCCACCGGTTCACGATCCGCTCGGGGGACTGCATGGCGACGCAGAATACGCCAGGGCCCAACCCTGAAGCAAGAGATTTTGTCACCCGACCCAATACGTTCGACAATGCGAGGCAGGTGGGTTGCCAGGAGCCAGCCCGAGCGATTCAGCTATCCTGCCGCGAAACGTCCTCCTCGGGCTGGGGGCTGCCATCCTTGGGCTCTTCCCGCTGGACAGACTCTTCAGTCTCTCCGCTCGCTTTCTGTGGCTCGGGGGATGATTCGTATGGCTCTGATGATGCGTCCGACTCGTCTTGAGTCTTCGGTTGCTCGGGTGGTTCTGGAGACGTCCAGCGCCGCGTATCGGTTTGCTGCTCTTGCGGCTCTGCCTCTCCCGATGGCTCGGCCGACTCCGGTGGCTCTCCCGTCTGCCATGGATCTCGTCCTTCTTCTTGCCTAGGCGACTCTTGAGCCGGCGGCTCGGGCTCCCGCAGGTCCGGCGACCTGCCGGATACAACGGGCTCCAGGACCCCTTCTAGAGCAGGCGCCTCCCCAGGTCCCGACGTTACGCCCGGCTCCTGTCCGGCTAGCTCGTGAACGAGCTTCTGCTCTTTCGACTCTCGCTCTCTAGATTCGCGCCACGACTTCCGCTCCGCTGGCAGGCTGGGCCGGGTGGCTCGCGCCGAGCTCCGAAAGGCGAGCTCGTAAAGGGGTAAGAGCTTGTCCCAACCGAAATTCTCTTTGATGTATTGCTGGCCTTGCCCACCCAGCCCTTGGCCTAGGTTCTTGTCTCCCAGCAACGCCTCGAGAATCCCTTCGAACTCTTCGTAGCTCGTGTAGTACAGGCCAGCGTTAGCCTTACGGCAGTGCTCCACCAGAACACGCGAGCCGCCGTGAACGACGACCGGAGTCCCGACCGAGAAAGCCTCGAGCGCAACGATGGACAGGCTCTCCAGGCGGGACGGAATAACCACTGCGTTGGCGGCTGCCATTCCCGCCAACTTGTCATCTTCGTCGAGAAACCCAAGATAACGGATGTCTCGAGAGCTCGGGATCGACATGTTCTTCTTGCCAATCAGGAGCAATTGCAGGTTGCCCAGCTCGGGATGCTCCTCTCGGAAAAGCCGAAAAAAGCTGAAGAGCTCGCCGCACCCTTTCCCCTCGTCGATACGACCCGCGTAGAGAAGGAACCGGTTCGACGCGTGGTGCCGGCGTCGAAAAGCGGCGGTATCCGGAGCATCCAGCAACTCCATCCCAATACCGATGGTCTCCCGCATCTTCCGGTGAACGTCAAAACGCTCCAGAACCAGAAGCTCCTCTGTCTCGGTGTTGAAGATGAACGCGCTGGCGTTGCCGAAGACTTCTTTGTAGATGCCGAGCTTCAGGGGGGGCTCGTCGTGTGCGGTGGGCACCAAGACGCTCTTTTCTGGAGCCACTTGAATCCCGTAATAGGTGGGATAGTAGAGGTAGGTAAAGAAGACGAGAAGGTCATACCGCCCGTGCTCGTTCTTCAGATACTCAATGAGCTTCGGGGTCACCGGTCCCTGCATCTCGAGCCAACGGAGCTCGTCTTCGCGGCTATGGGGATTCGCGTAGATCCAGTCCGAGAAACGGTTGAACTCTTCCAGATTTCGCTCCCGCTCGACCGGGAACCTCATGACCCGAACCCCCCGCAGTCTCTCTTCACCCTCCGGGTACTCGTTCCGCCAGGTCAGGTAGTCGCGAGCGGTAGTCGTCAAGACATCGATCTGATCGCGTCGACCCAGCCTTTCGGCGATCTGCCGAGCCAGTGTCTCCGCTCCGCCCGCGATCTCTTTCCCGTAACGCTGTATGATGAAGGCGAGCTTCATTGAGAAACCTCCTGGATGTAGGTGAGGAGCTCGGACTCCACCCGCTGGGGCTGAAAGCGCTCGAGGCGTTGGCGCTGGCCGGCCAGGACAGCCTCCCGCAGGCTCTGGTCGGTTGCCAGCAGGTGGCCCATCTCGGCCAACTCTTCATACTTCTTCTCACTGAACTGCACTCCTGAGTCTCCTAAGGTATCTGGCACGGCGCCCGCTTGATACGCCATGACCGGTACTCCGAGCAACATGGACTCCACCAGCGGCACCGCAAAGCCTTCGTGCTCGCTCATACTCACGAAGACGTCTGCCATGCGATAACACGCCAGAAGGTCCTCCCAGACCAGATGCCCGGTAAACGTAAACTCTCCAGGTAACAAGCCCCAATGATGGGCGAGCGATTGCACCGAGCTCTGGTAGTGGACCATTCGGCCGGCACGCCCCACCACGATGAAACGAAAATCTTCCGATACGTACTTCTTGTAGAAGAAAGCCATCCGCACCAGATCCTCGAAGCGTTTGTTCGGAAAGATGCGGCCCACGAAAAGAAAGTTCACTCGACGCCGGCTCAACATCTCGCTCAGAACCGGGTTGGGCTCGGACTGGTAACGCTCGAAGTCCAACAAAATGGGTAGCACGCCAGTTCGTCGAAACCCCGTTTCCTCCAGCTCGAGGCGGTTATACTCCGAATCGCCCAGCGCCAGGTCGGTGACGGCGGCCAGAGTCTGGAGCTCTTCTCTCCCCTTTACCGCAATACGAACCAGCTCGTCATCCAGACCCAAGAAGTAAGAGGCGGGCGTGATGTTGTGATAGATGATCACCTTCCTTCCTGGGAACGCGCGCAGAGCGTCGGTGAGAGGAGACGGCAGGGCGAAATGCAATACCGCGATGTCCCCGCGATCGGCGGAGGGGCGCTCCTCGAAGGGCAGGAACTCCCCCCTGACTTCTTCATCGACCTCGAGCGCAAAGAGATCGGACGAGAGTCCGGCGCGCCGAAGAGCGGTGCGAATTCGAAGCGCTTCATCACCGATGGCATCCCCGAAATGCCCTCGGGGAAGCCACTGGTCGACGCGCACCTCGGAACGGGTTTTCATCTGGACCCCGTGCCGTCCGTTACCTGTTCGACGTACTCAATGAGCAATTCCTCTTCGTCGCGAGAATCCAAACCTTCCAGGACCCGATACTGACGCTCTATGACCCGCGGGCGCAACTCCCTGTCTCGTACCAACAGGTGAGCCATCTCGGCGATCTCTTCGAAACGTTTCTCTCGGACCAGGATCCCGGCGCCCCCCAGAGTCTCAGGCACCGCGCCGGCATCGAAGGCCATGACCGGGACGCCAAAGCGAAAGGCCTCGATCAGGGGGGCACAGAATCCTTCGTGCTCGCTGAGGCTCAGGAAAACGTCCGCAACCCGGTAGTAGGCCGCCAGATCGTCGGTATCCACGTGCCCGGTGAACACGACATTTTCCAGTCCCAGCCGGTCGACCAGACGCGTCAGCGCGTCGAAGTACCGTTCGAAGCCGCGGAACTCACCGACCAGGAGTAGCCGGCTCTTGGGCTCGATGAACTTCCAGTAAAAATAGAACACCTTGATCAAATCCTCGAAGCGCTTGTTAGGTATCACCCGCCCCACGGAGAGGAGGTTCGTCTTATCGTCATCGAACATCTCCAGAACGCCGGGACTCGGGGAAACGGCGAGCTGGTCAGGATCCAGGAGCAGCGGTAGCACGCCGGTCGGATGAAAACCCATGGCATCGAGCTCCGCCCGGTTGAACTCCGAGACACCCAGGGCCAATCGAGTGTGGTCGACGAAGGCGGCGAGCTCCCGGCGTCCCTGGTAGCACAACCTGGCGAGGCGGGGCTGGTAGGGCGCGAACCAGCGGGCCGGCGTAATGTTGTGATAGATGAGCATGATGCGATCGGGGAGTCGGTAGGCGAAGCTGGACACCCCGGCGCCAATGGAAAAATGCAAAATGAGGACGTTTTGGGGACTGGAGACCCGCTGGTAGTCCCAGAGTGGGTGTGCCTTCCCTCTCATCGCCGAGTGTATCGACTCGGCATAGATCTCCGACTGGTGACCGCGGCGCTGCAGGATCCCCTGTATGCGAAGCGCCTCGCTGCTGATGGCGTCCCCATGGCTCAAAGAGGCGACCATCTGGTGTACTTGCATCGAAGCGACTATCCGCGAAACGTTTGCTCCACGAAGCTCATGAACGACTTCTCTTCGTCGCGTGATGCCAGCCGGTCCAAGACCTGTTTCTGCCTCGCCAGGACACGCTCTCTCAGACTCTCATCGTGGACCAGCAAGTAGGCCATCTCGGCGATCTCGTTAAGACGTTTTTCCTGAATGAGGACGCCCGCGCCTCCCAGAGTTTCGGTGACCGCACCCGCATCGAAGGCCATCACCGGGAGTCCGAACTGGAACGCTTCCAACAAGGGCACGCAGAAGCCTTCATGCTCGCTCATGCTGAGAAAAACGTCCGCCACCTGGTAGTAAGCCACCAGGTCGTCGGTATCGACGTGGCCGGTAAACACGACGTCCTCCAGAGCCAGGTCGTCCACTAACCGCACCAGAGAGTCGAAATATCGCTCAAACCCGTGAGACTCTCCGACCAGAATGAGCCGGCTATCCGGCTCGATATATCTTTGATAGATGCAGAACACTTTGATGACGTCTTCGATGCGTTTGTTCGGCAGGGTACGTCCGACGAAGAGAAGGGTCGTCTTGCCATCGTCAAACATCCGCCGCACCACAGGATTCGGTGGTACTTCCAACTGCCGTCGGTTCAACAACAGAGGAAGCACGCCGGTGGGCTGGAAGCCCATGGACTCGAGCTCGGAGCGGTTGAACTCCGAATCCCCGAGCGCCAGCCGAGTTCGCTTGCGGAAGGCGGCGAGCTCCCGCCTCCCGTGATGGCAGAGACCAACCAGGTGGGGATGGAACTCTGTGAACCAATGAGCGGGCGTGATGTTGTGATAGATCAAGAGCAGTGGGTCCGGTAGATGATAAGCATAGGTGGAGACGCCGGCTCCAATCGAAAAGTGCAGTATGAGAACGTTGTCTGTGCTCGAGACCGTACGGTAATCCCAGAGCTTGTGCGCCAGGCCCGACATTTCCGGATGAACCGCTTCCGCAAAGATCTCCGACTGGTGTCCCCGGCTCCTCAGGATGGTCTGGATGCGGAGAGCCTCATTACCGATGGCGTCGCCGTAGCTAAGCGCCGAAAGCATTTGGTGAACTCTCACGGCGAAAGAACTCCTCAACTTGTCCGTTGGCGCCAGCGGTCGAAGAACCCTGGCGGTGCGGGAGCTCTTACCGCGGAGGCCGCGCGATCTTCGTTCATCAGCATTTCCAACAGGCGATTGTACTTTTCCTCGATCACTTCCCAACGATAATGATCGTGGTAGAAGCGCTGGCCGTTCCTCCCTAGCCCCTCGCAGAGGGACCGATCTTCTTCGAGCAGTGCGACCGCCTCGCGGAACTCATAGTAGCTCGTATAGTAGAGCCCGGCATTCGACCGGCGGCATTGCCCACGTAACACGTCGCAGAGTCCGTTCGCCAGTACTGGTTTGGCAAGCGACCAAGCTTCCAAGGTCACCATAGAGAGGCTTTCGAGCTCGGAAGGCATGATAAGAAATTCCGCCCCCGCCAGAGCCGACCACTTTTCCTCTTCGGACAGGAAGCCGGCGTAATAGATTGCCGGATGATCGAGTATCTCCATCGTCTTGCCGCCCACCAGAACCAGCCGCAGCGCCGAGCCCGTCTCTTCTTTGTATCGACGAAAAAAATGGAAGAGCTGCCGGCAGCCTTTGTTCTCGTCGACGCGACCGATGAATATGGCATAGCGATCCTGAATGGCGTGTCGTCTGAGGAACACCTCCGGTGAGGGACGGCTCGGGACTTCCGCACCCACCCCCACCACCTCGCCTTTCAATTCCTGGCTCTCCGCCACCGACCAGATCATCTGCCTCTCTTCGATGGAGTTGAAAACTATGGCCCGTGGCAACAGAAAGAACGGCTTGAATATCTTGAGATGGACGACTTCATCCTTCTCTGCGGTGGGTACGAGGAGAGCCCGATCGGCGAGCGCGCCCACTCCATGATAGCTGTGGTAATAGCGATAGCTGAAGAAAATGAAGTAGTCGTACCGGTCCCGGTTCTTGCGCAGATAGCGGACGAGCCGTGGCGAATAGGGTCCCTGTTCCTCGAGCCACCGCAGCTCGTCTTGCTCGCGGTGAGGAGCTCTAAAGACCTCTTGCGAGATGCGCCCGAAGCGCTCGGTGTCGCGAGGCCGCTTGACCCTGAAACGCCGCACCGGGATGCCGTTGACGACGGAAAGGTCGGCGGGGAGCTCGTTGTGCCAGGTGATGTAGTCCTTGGCGCAGGAAGTTAGCACCTCGACCCGATGGTGCTTGGCGAGATGCTCGGCCACCAATCGGCAGTGGTATTCGGCTCCCCCGTTTACTTCCTCGCCATAACGCTGTACGACGAAAGCGAGGCGGAGAGGTGGAAAAGTTTTCTTTTCCCCAGCCACCGCGCTTGCTCCAATCCATCGCTTGGTTCTCGGGTTACTCATGCGAAGCGATCAACCAGACTTCTCGCCACCGCTGTTCCCCCCGTTGGGCTTGCGCTCGGCCTGTCGCTTCTCGTCGTTTTCGCGGCCTCCCCTCCGTCGCCGCCAGGGACGCCTACCCGACCGCGCCCGTCGGCGCACCGAGGCCTCGGGCCCTGAAGTGGCCTCATCTCGAGATACGGTCAAATCCTCCAGAACTTTCTCGCGACTGGTTTGAAACTCGACCTTGGCTCCGGTTGCCCGAAGACGAGCCTTTAGATTGGTGAGCTCCAAATTCATCTTCGTCAGCTCCACCGCCATGTTGTGAAGGAGCGAGACGTAATAGCGATTGAGATCCGCCTGCCGCTCCAGCGCCCCTCCGATGGGGCCGGGGTTGAAAAACAACTTGAGGACCGGGTTCAGCAGACGGCGAGCGAGACGAATCAGCCGGCCGGCGAATCCGCGGGACGATTGATAGATCGTCTCGGGACCGAAGGTGAAGTTCCATTGCTCGTTGCGGGCCCGGAAGGCGGCCACGAAATCACTATTGAACTGACTGGCGTCGAGCACGGAGTCGAGCTTCATCTCCGCGATCTCGCGAACCTCCTCTTCCGTGTACAAACCCTTCCGCTTCTCCTCGATGCGGGCGCGGATCGTTGCCATGACGGCCTCGACGTCGATATCGCTTCCCTTGATGCTGAAGGTGGACATGTTCCTCCTTGGTAGACTCCAAGCCTAGAAACGGGTTGCTCGGTTGTTGTTGCGGTCGACTTAACAGTTAGGAGAGTCTAGCCCGGTTCTCCGAAGTGATAGATGATGGCGATGACGGCAACCGTCCAGAGTCCCACCGCCGCGAGAAGCGGCCGATCGTTGAATAGCACGAGTGAGGGGTTTCCCCCTTCGTCCCGTTGGTGGACCAAGTACAGGTATCGAAAGATCCCGTACAATACGAACGGTAGCGTCCAAACCAAACGGTCTGTGCCAAACTTGAAAACCGTCTCTGGCGACTGGGTGTATAGAGCATAGGACAAAACAGTCGACGCGGTTACCACCGCAATCATCTGGTCCAGCAGATAGGGGCTATACTCTCCCAGGATCCTCCTGTGCTCGGCTGCCCCACCCGCCAATAGCGTCAGCTCGTGGCGGCGCTTGGTCAGGGATAAGAACAGTGCGAGTAACATCGTACAAACGAGTAGCCAGTTACTGAAGGCCACGCCAATGGCCACGGCGCCGGCGATTGCCCTCAACACGAATCCGAAAGATACAGTGAGAACATCCAGGATGACCATGTTCTTGAGCAGCAAGGAGTAGCAGATCATCAAACCGAAGTAGAGGAACGCGGTCACGCCGAAGGATGCTCCCAGTCCAAAGCTTCCCGCCAGCCCGACCACCAACAGCAGGGCCACCGCGGTACCCGCCAGCCTCGGCGAAAGACGCCCCGAGGCCAGCGGTCGCTGGCGTTTGACGGGATGGAGTTGATCTTGCTCGAGATCGACGAGATCGTTGACAAGATAGACGGCGCCGGACAGCAAACAAAACAACAGAAAGGCCTCGGCCGCTGCTGCGACCGCGGGAAGGTGGAACAGCAAGCGGGCAAAAATGAGCGGGGCGAGGACAACCAGATTCTTCGCCCACTGATGTGGGCGAAGGGATAGGAGAAGGTAGTAGGACTCGAGGCCGTATGAGGCGAGGGGCCCTCTCGATTTGCCCTGCGTTGTCAGCCGCTCTTCTTGAGTTTTCGTTGACTCTTGGATACTCCGAGAAGCCAGCTCGATCAGAAACTCTTGACAGCCTTCTCCTCATCGTCATAGGTCTCGAAGACAGTGAGCAGTTTGGTGATGGAGAGAAGGTCTTGGATGCGCTTGGTCAGGTGCAGCAGCTTGAGCTTTCCGTTTTTGCGGCTCGCCGTCGTATAGCAGCGCACGATCTCACCGAGCCCCGCACTGTCCACATAGGGCACTTCCGCAAGGTTAAGAACGATCTTGGACTTACCGTTCTCAACCAGGCTGTTGATCTTCTCTCGCAGGAGCTCGTCACCTTCACCGATGAGCATCTTACCCTTCAGGTCCAGGATGGTGACACCGCCTACCGATCTTTCATCAATCTTCATGATAAGAACTCTCCTATTGCCAGGGGTTCGAGAGATACTCCGGCCGCTAAAAGCCGCTAAGTGTTATCACGAAAGGCGAAGGAGTGTCAAGCTCCCAAGCCTGTGCTAGACTCGCCAACCCATGGATTACCCCCTCGTCAACCGGCTCCGAGAGCGGGCCCGCGCCTCCCGCAAGCGCATTGCCTTGCCCGAGGCGACCGAGCCGCGTACCCTACGAGCCGCCCGGACGATGCAGGACGAAGGGATTGCCTGGCCGATCTTGGTTGGAGAGCCGGACGAAGTGACGGCGGCCGCCGGCCGCGCGGGTATCTCGCTCAGAGGTATCGAGATTCGCCCACCGTCCGAAGACGGAGACCTCGAGGTCTTTGGACAGCGCTACCATCACCTGATGCGCGCCAAAGGCATCTCCGAGGACGAGGCGCGGCAGGTGGTGTCGGATCCCATTCACTTCGCTGCCTGCATGGTTCTGACCGAAGAAGCCGCGGGATACGTGGCGGGAGCCCAGCACACGACCGCGGAGACCGTTCGCCCCGCCATTCGCATCCTGGGTACGCAGCCGGGAGTGAAGTGGGTTTCCAGCTTTTTTCTGATGGTTCTGCCGCGCGGCAAAGGAGAGTACGTCTTCGCCGACTGCGGCGTGATTCCCGACCCGGACACCAGCCAACTCGTCGAGATCGCTCAACTCGCCGCGGCGAACGCACGACTCTTCTTGGAGACCGAGCCTCGAGTGGCCCTGCTCTCCTTCTCGACCAAAGCGAGCGCCAGCCATCCCAGCGTCAAGAAAGTGGCGGAGGCCGCCGAAACGTTGAGAGAACGATGCCCGGCTCTGGCGAGCGATGGGGAGCTTCAGGTTGACGCCGCGCTCGTCCCCGAGGTGGCGGCTAGCAAGGCTCCGGGGAGTCGGGTGGGAGGAAAAGCGAACACGCTTATTTTCCCCGATTTGAACTCAGGAAATATCGCCTACAAACTCATCGAGCGGCTCGCGGATGCCGTGGCGCTTGGGCCGATTCTGCAAGGCTTGGCCAAACCAGCCAATGACCTTTCGCGAGGTTGCAGCGTCGATGACATCGTGAACGTGGCCGCCATCACGTCCATTCAAGCCGGTCATATCGCCTGAGCCGGTCGGAGCAAGACCAGTCGAGCAGACCGTCCTAACCGCTGTGCTCGCGGCGCATCTTTTTCCTTGCGCGCTTCCGCGCCAGTGCTTGTTTGGCTCGACGCTTGTCGCCTGGCTTCAGGTAATAGGAGTGCCTTTTGATCTCCTTGATGATGTCTTCCTGTTGGACTCTTCTCTTGAAACGGCGCAAGGCACTTTCGATGGATTCACCGTCCTGGATTCTGATTTCGGCCACGCATTAGCACCTCCCTTTTCGTTCTATTTTTAGGACGCTGCCCGCGGTCTCCTCCCGTTCGGAATTCAGAAAGTCAAAGGGGTGAATTCGACCTCCCGCTCCGTGCGGAAGCGCACCGTCAGCCGCCGAATTCTTCATTATGTTGCTACGGGGCAATGATGTCAAGTCCTTATCTATAAATAGATTGCAGCGAGGTTCCCGAGCGAGGGCGGGCCACTTTCTTCCCACATTCACCGGCGTAGAGGGCGCTCATGCCTTGACACTCTCTCGACCCGCGTGGGATAATCAAGCCTCCAAAATGGGGCGTAACTCTTTCAAAAAGAAGACCTTGAAGTGAAGCTGGCACGAGTGCCGGTGGAATGAGAGTTCTGGTCGTTGGCTCCGGTGGCCGGGAGCACGCACTCGTCTGGAAGCTCAAACAAAGCCCCCTTCTCAAGGAGATCTACTGCGCTCCCGGAAACCCCGGAATCGCTGCCCTCGCCGACTGCGTGGACATCGAACCGTCGGACATCGTGGAGATCGCCGATTTCGCCGAAAAACTCTCCATCGGCTTGACGGTGGTCGGGCCGGAGCTCCCCCTTATCCTGGGCTTGGCCGACGAATTTCAACGGCGCGGGCTGCCGGTTTTCGGTCCGAGCCGAGCCGCAGCCGAGCTCGAGGGTAGCAAGGCCTTTGCCAAAGACTTCATGCAAAGACACGGTATTCCCACCGCTCGGTTTCGAGTGGTGAACAGCACCGAAGAAGCGCGCGCCGCCATCAAGAAAGGGGATCTCGGCCTTCCCTTGGTCGTCAAGGCCGACGGGCTTGCCGCTGGGAAGGGTGTCACCGTGGCGCCGACCGCCAAAGAGGCTCAAGAGGTCGCCGACCACTGGATCCAACAGAAAGCACTGGGAACGGCCGGCGCCCGGTTGGTCCTCGAGGAGTTCCTGGAAGGAGAGGAGGTCTCCCTCTTCGTTCTCTCTGACGGAGCGCAGGTCCTCCCGTTGGTTGCCGTCCAAGATACCAAAAGAGCCTTGGACGGAGACCAGGGACCCAACACCGGAGGGATGGGCTGCGTTTGTCCGGCAACCATGTTGAGCGCAGAGACTCTCAAGCGCATCATGCAAGAGATCGTGATACGCACCGTCTCCAAGCTGGCCGCCGAGGGTCGCCGCTATCAAGGCGTACTCTACTGCGGTCTGATCCTCACCAAGGACGGACCCAAGGTCTTGGAGTACAACGTTCGCCTCGGCGATCCCGAGACCCAGGCGTTCTTGCCTCGATTCAAAGGCGACTTGCTGCCGCTCTTCAAAGAGGTCGCGGACGGAAAGCTGGGTCAACACAAGCCGGATTGGAGTCGCGAGCCGGCAGTAACCGTGATCCTCGCCTCGGGTGGTTATCCGGGTAGCTTCGAAACGGGCAAGGAGATCCAGGGAGTGGACCTAGCCAAGGGCGTCGAGGCCAGTGAAGGCGTCTACCTCTTCCATGCCGGGACCAAGAAAGCGGATGACACGCTGGTGACGAGCGGCGGAAGAGTGCTGGCGGTCACCGGTATCGGTCAAAACCTCAAGATGGCCATCGAGCGAGCGTACAAAGCGGTGGGTGAAATCCATTTCGATGGGATGCATTACCGAAAAGACATAGGCCAAAAAGCCTTGGCCCGCATGTCCGGAGAGGCGGGTATCTCGTGAGCGATCCGAGGGTGGGCATTCTCCTGGGAAGTGCGTCGGATCAAGAGGTCATGAGCGCCGGCGCCGAGATACTCAGGGAGTTGGGGGTCCCCTACGAGATCGGGATCTACTCGGCCCACCGCACCCCGGATCGGGTCGAGGAGTTCGTTTCCCAGGCCGCCTCGCGCGGTATCCGCGTGCTGATCGCCGGTGCGGGAGCCGCCGCACATTTGGCAGGAGCCGTCGCGGCCCGCACGCAGCTGCCGGTGATCGGCGTTCCCCTCGCCGGCTCGGCGCTTTCCGGCTTGGATGCGCTTCTCGCCACCGTCCAAATGCCCGCCGGATTCCCCGTCGCGACGATGGCCATCGGCAAGCCGGGCGCCATCAACGCCGCTCTACTAGCGGCCCAGATTCTGGCGCTTCATGACATCGATCTACGCCAACGACTCGACGCTTGGCGTGCGCGCGAGGCGAAGGCGGCGGTCAAAGCCTCCGAAGAGCTCTCCAAGAAGAACCGGTGATCCCGCTCCGGATGGTGGCTCCTCGCTCTCGCCGGATCGAGGAGTACGCGACCGGTTCTTCGAAAGTCTGAAAGACGCCGAAACTGCTTGCATCTTCGGTCGCCGGTCGCCTTGACACGGCTCCAAAGTATCGGGTATTCTCGCCACGCCCCAGAGGACGCGGGTCTTGTCCTGTTTCGGAGCGGTTTTCAGGGGACCCAGAGCCAGCGACACCAATCGGTCCCAAGCATACTGGTTGACGGTCGTCTTTCTTAGAGGGAGGGGTCTATGACTGTTCACCTGGTGAACCCAAGCGATCTGTCCTTTGGGTTGAGTGTCATCACGCCTCGCTGGCTCTACGTCATCGCCGCTGCGACTCCCAGAGAATTCGGCGATCCGGTCATCGTAGACGAGACGATCGAGCACTTCGACCCGGCCCGGGTTCAGCCGGGCGACGTCGTCGGGATCGGTGTCCATACCTTGAATGCCCTGCGCGGTTACAAAGTCGGACAGATGGCACGCCAGGCAGGGGCCCGGGTGATCTTCGGTGGAGTTCACGCATCGCTCTATCCTGAGGAAGCGGTGGAGCTCGGTGGCGCGCTCGGCGTGGTGAAGGGCGACGGGGACCTGGTCTGGGCAGACGTCCTTGCCGACTGCGCGAACGGGGGACCCCGGCAGGTTTACGAGGGCGGCCGGATCGAGCCGGAAGACTTCAAACCGGCACGCTGGGATCTGATGCCGCGTGACAAGTACATGTGGGCTTCGGTACAGACGGTTCGAGGCTGCCCCAAGCATTGCTCTTTCTGCTCGGTCTGGCGGACGGATGGGCAGCGCCCGCGGCAGCGGGCGGCCGACGCAGTGCTCCAAGAAATCGTCGAGCTTCGTCGCATGGGGTTTCGCTTCATCGCTCTCGCCGACGACAATTTCTATCCGGTGACACTGGAAGACCTGGAGCTAGCGGCTCGGCGCAACGATACCAGCAGACTGCGTGAGCTAGAGGCCATCCGGCAGGAGCGGTTCGAGCTCATGGCTCGTCTCGCCGAGCTTCCGTCCGATCTCGTGTTCATGACGCAAATCACCATGGAGGCCGCAGACGATCCGGAGTTCTTGGAAGCGATGCGCAAGGCCCACATCAAGGGAGCCCTGGTCGGGGTCGAATCGGTCACACCCGAGGGGCTGAAGTCGGTCTATAAGAACTTCAACAGTTCAGGCGATGAGCTGGTACGCCGACTACGGCGGTTTCGCGAGCACAAGGTCTACATTCTGGGCTCTTTCATTTTCGGATTACCCACCGACCGCCCCGAAACTTTCGACCTGACTGCGGAAATCGCGCAGCGGGCCGGGGTGGTGTTTGCTCAGTTCATCCCCCTGACCCCACTTCCCGGAACCATAGACTTCCAGCACTGGGAAGAAGAACTGGAGAACCGAGGGGAGAAGATTGCCGGCATTCCCATGAGCCGGTATTGGCTCATCCCGCAGGGCCTCCGGCCCAAGATGTACACGCCGCACCCGGTGATGTCCGCCGCGGAAGTGCGGGAGCGAACGCAAGGGGTTTGGGATCGTTTCTATAAGCTCTCGTATGTCTGGGAGCGTGCCAAAATCGCTCGCTCGCTGCGGAACCGGCTGGCGTTCGTGCTGATCTCGAAGCTCTATCGCCAGATGTACGCCAACACCGGCATCTCCACCGACAGCGCACGAACCAACCGGGCGCGTCGATGGACGCGGTGGATTGGCAGACCTCTACGGCTGCTCTTTCAGGCGCGGCCCATGCCAGAGCTACAGGTGCCGGGGAGAGGCGTCTGACAAGTCGACTAGCAAGATCTCTCGTTGATTGACGCCCCATGCAGTGCCTGACGGGCGTCTGACAGGCGTCTGAGCACGTTGATTAGCAAGACCACCCATATCGACGCCAAAACGGGCGTCTGACAAGCTGATTAGCAAGATCTCGTTGATTGACGCCCCATCCGGCGCCTGACGGGGCGTCTGAGCACGTTGATGGGCAAGACCACCTACATCGACGCCAAAGCGGGCGCGCCTAACCGGCGTCTGACGAGCTGATTGCTCCCGGTGCCGGGCCGTCCGTCCCGGCGAGCTGCCCGCAGGCAGCCAGGATGTCGTCGCCGCGACTTCGGCGCAAGCTGGCGGTATAGCCGGCCCCCGACAGAATCTCCAGGAACCGGCCGGTA
>Ga0209002_10000193_pt1 | contig 44651 bp, 33 predicted proteins | sample Rifsed16ft2_FD_184010 | JGI IMG/M metagenome (GOLD analysis project Ga0209002, IMG submission 184010) | Soil microbial communities from Rifle, Colorado, USA - sediment 16ft 2 (version 2) | ecosystem: Environmental > Terrestrial > Deep subsurface > Rock core/Sediment | place: Rifle, Colorado...
CGTTGCGAGGTCGGTTCGTGTTCGGTCGGGCGGGTGCGACTCTGCGTTGTAGTCTAAAAAGGCGAAACTGATACACTACCGACGGAAGATGAACCAAAGGGGAGGCAGTGAGGACACAGAGAAGAAAACCAACAACAGAATCAGGAGGGGAGGTTCTTCAGTTCCTGTTCTTTGTACTGGAGCTTGTAGAGTTTTCTGTAGATGCCGTCGCGGGCAAGAAGTTCCTGGTGAGAACCCATTTCACGAATTTCGCCCTTGTGAAGAACGATGATGACATCTGCGCTCTGGATGGTGGAGAGGCGATGGGCTATGACGATGGAGGTTCTGCCATGAAGAAGCTTCTTGATCGCCTGCTGGATAAGAATCTCGGTTTCTGTATCGACGCTCGAGGTCGCTTCATCGAGGACGAGGATTCTGGGGTTGAACGCAAGAGCTCGGGCAAACGAGAGGAGCTGTTTCTGGCCCACAGAGAGGGTGGCTCCCCGTTCTTTCACTTCGGCGTCGTAGCCTCCCTGAAGCTGTTCGATGAACCGGTTTGCCCCGACGACACGAGCGGCGGCCTTCACACGGTCGATCGGGATGCGGTCGTCACCAAGATTGATGTTCTCCTTGATGTCTCCGGAGAAGAGAAAGACATCCTGAAGAACCACAGAGGTTTGTCTCCGCAGGCCCTGCGGATTGATATCCCTGATATTTACACCGTCGATAAGTATTTCGCCCTGTTGGATCTCGTAGAACCGGCTGAGGAGGCTGATAATGGATGTTTTACCGGCCCCTGTGTGGCCCACGAGGGCGACCGTCTGGCCGGGTTTGATAGTGAACGAGACGTTCTTCAACACCCATTCGGGAGAGGCGGCACCGTCGGTTGGCGCAGAATAGGCGAACCACACGTTTCGGAATTCGATTTCTCCGCGGATGTTCTCAAGTTCCTGTGTCTCCGGCCGGGCCGGCGTGATTGCCTGGTCGTCGAGAAGCTGGAAAATCCTCTCGGAGGATGCCATCGCGGTCTGGAGGATGTTGTATTTCTCGGAGAGGTCCCGGATCGGTCGCCAGAACATCTCGTTGAACTGCAGAAATGCCATGACGGTCCCAAGCGTGACCTTGTCTTCGAGTGCATTCGCTCCTGCGTACCAGATGATCAAGCCCACGGCAATCGCTCCGATGAGATCAACGCCCGGATAGAAGAGCGAATAGTAAAGAATTGACTTGATGTTGGCTTTACGATGAGCGTCATTGATCGACGAGAATCGATCGTAGGATTTCTTTTCCCGGTTGAAGATCTGGTCCACCATCATTCCGGTGATATGCTCCTGCATGAAGGCATTGATCCGCGCAATTTGCGTTCTGACCTCACGGTAGGCTTCACGGGCTTTCTTTCTGAACAGAAATGTACCGTAGAACAGGAGTGGCAAGACACTCAGAGAGACGAGGGTCAGCTGCCAGTTCATGGAAAACATGAAGTAGAAGATGCCGATAATCGTGAAGACATCAGTGAAGACCATCACGATGCCGGACGAGAACATTTCGTTCAGGACTTCGACGTCGTTGGTTACCCTGGTAATGAGCCGCCCGATGGGATTCTTATCGTAGAAACGGAGGGAAAGCCGTTGGAGATGCTCAAAGATCTCCATGCGGAGATCGAAGATCGTCCGCTGGCCGATCCATTGCGTCAGATACGCGCTGAAATACTGGATCACGACCCGAAAGAGGAGCACGGCGAGGAACAGGAGGATTGTTACGAGAAGCCCATCCCTGTCTCCTTGCGCAATGTTCTGATCAACCGCAATCTTTGTGAAATACGGGCGGACTGCTTCCGTGGCGCTGACAATGATCGCCAGGAAGACTCCGAGCGCCACGTGCCGGCGGTACGGTCTCAAGTACTTCAGAAGCCGCCGCATCAGGCGGGCATCGTAGGCTTTACCGAGAGTTTCTTCGTCGTGCATTCAGGAGAAGGTAACAGTTATTGAGTGAACAGTGAAAAGTCTTTCTCCGTGTTCTCTGTGACTTCTCCGTGCTCTCTGCGTAATTCCTTGAGGTTCAACACAGAGAGCACAGAGGTACACAGAGAACACTGAGGAGTTTTACAATTCTTCGAGCTCTTTTTCAAGCAATTGCTTCTCGTGCAGATCGGCGTAGATTCCGCCTTTTTGCACCAATTCGCCATGGGTACCGCGTTCGACAATTGATCCCTTGTCCAATACAACGATGAGGTCGGCATCCTTGACCGTGGAAATGCGGTGGCTGATGATGATGCTCGTACGGTCCTTCATGAAGACCCGAAGCTGCTTCAGGATCTCTTCTTCGGTATAGGTATCGACAGCCGAAAGTGCGTCGTCGAGAATCAGAATCGCGGGACGGCGCATGATTGCCCGGGCAATACTGGTCCGCTGCTTCTGTCCTCCCGAAAGAGTAATTCCCCGCTCTCCGATCATCGTTTCAAATTGCTTGGGAAATTCATAGACATCTCTGGCGATCTGTGAAATGGAGGCAGCCGCGTAGACGTCATCATTGGTCCCGCCGTCCACCCCGTATCTGATATTCTCTGCTATGGTATCGGAGAAGAGAAAAGTCTCCTGTGGCACATACCCGATGTTCGATCGCAGCACCGACAAAGGGATGGTGCGAATATCGTTCCCGTCGATCAGAAGCGAGCCTTCGGTCACATCGTAGAGACGCGGAATAAGATTCACGAGAGTGGACTTGCCTGTTCCGGTAAATCCGACCACGGCGACCGTCATCCCTTTCCTGATGAGGAGCGAGAGATTTTTTAACGACGGGGCGGTTCCTCCTTTGTGGATGAATGAGATATCACGGAACTCGATTTCCCCCTCCAGGGATTGAACGGAGCGATCTGTGCGTTCCGAGTCGCGGATTTCGGGTTCGGTATCAAGAATGGCCGCAAGCCGCTGCATGGAGGCGGCTCCTTGCTGAAGCAGGTTGATGACCCACCCGAATGCGATTACCGGCCAGATGAGCATGACCAGGTAGGCGATGAACGCGGTGAGGGTCCCGATCGTCATTTCGCCGTCGATGATCTTCAAGCCGCCAAAATAGATCGTGATGAGCATCGAAAATCCCACGAGGAGAAACATCAGCGGCCAGACGATGGACTGGATTCTTGCGAGGACCAGGTTCTTCTTCATATAATTCCAGCTGAGGTCCCTGAACCGCGCAATTTCGTACGCCTCGCGAACATATGCCTTGATAACGCGAATTCCCGAGAGGTTTTCCTGTGCCCGCGTGGTAAGCAGAGAAAACTGCTCCTGCCGTTCGGTAAACCGATGGTGAATCATCTTCCCCAGGTAATAGACCGCAACGGAAACGAGGGGAAGCGGAATCAAGGCAAGCAGGGTAAGCTGCCAATCCTTGGCAAGCATCAGGGTCAGGACCATGGCGAACGTCATCAGCGTGTCGGACGGATACATGATCCCGGGGCCGAGAACGTTCCTGACCGCGCCGATGTCGTTGGTCGCATGAGCCATCAGGTCGCCCGTCGGCTTGTTCTGGAAATAGGAGAACGGGAGCTTTTGAAGATGTTCGAGAAGATCGTTGCGAAGATCGAACTCGATGTGGCGCGAAACGACGATGATGGTCTGGCGGGTCAAAAAGGTGAAGAAGCCCGCAACCAGAGAGAAGCCGACAATGACCCCCGCCCACATGAGCAGGTCGCCCGTGACGTAGGTCCGGGACTCAATTCCCGCCTTCAGTTCGTCAATGGCAAACCCCACGAACAGCGGCAGAAAGACCGTGAACGTGTTGCTCCCAACAACGGTCCCAAGTCCGAGCAACAGGGTCTTCTTGTACCGGACGAGATAGGGCTTAAGACGGAGAAGTGGTTTCAATTAGAAGTAGATGAGTATGTAGGTCATTAAGAAGATGAGATTTAAACGGCGTACTAGCTGGTTTTTGGCTATCTCGGCAACAACTCGGAACCCGGAACGCGTAACCCGGAACTCTATAGGTCGTTTAACTCGCTCAATTATTGTGCTATCCGATAACCTCAAACCGGGTGTACGGATGCAGGATCTTTGGGATGACGATCTTGCCTTCCGGGGTCTGATAATGCTCCAGCAGCGCCGCGACCACGCGGGGGAGAGCAAGCCCGGAACCGTTCAGAGTATGAACAAACTCCGGCTTGGAAGAGTTCGAAGGCCGGAATCGGACATTCATCCGCCGTGCCTGGAATGCCTCGAAGTTGCTGCATGAAGAGACTTCCAGCCATCTCTGCTGACCCGGAGCCCACACTTCCAAATCGTATTTCTTTGTCTGCGTGAACCCCATATCGCCTGTACACATGAGCAGCACATGGTACCGTAGACCCAGAAGTTGAAGCAGCCGCTCGGCATCTTTTCGCAGCGATTCCAGCTCGTCATACGACGATTCAGGATGGACGAACTTCACAAGCTCGACCTTGTCGAACTGATGGACGCGGTTCAGTCCCCGAACATCCTTCCCGTATGATCCTGCTTCCCGCCGGAAACATGGCGTGTAAGCCGCATAGCGAACAGGGAGGTCCTTTTCGGCGAGGATCTCGTCGCGATGAAAATTTGTTACGGAGACTTCGGCGGTGGGGATAAGGTAGAGCCGGTCGCGTTCGACCACATACATCAGGTCTTCTTTGTCCGGGATTTGTCCTGTCCCGCGAGCGCTCTCTTCATTTACGACGATGGGCGGAGAAAGTTCCCTGTACCCCTGGGTTACTGCCTGGTCAAGGAAGAAGTTGATCAGCGCTCGTTCAAGCTGTGCTCCTTTTCCCACATAGAAGGGAAATCCCGCACCGGTCACTTTTGAACCGCGGGAAAAATCCAGGATCCCCAGCGCGTCTGCGAGCTCCCAATGAGGCTTCATGGCAAAGTCGACCGCCGGCGCCTCACCCCATATTGAGATCTCCTTGTTGTCGGCGGGAGTTCGCCCGATCGGAACAGAAGGATGGGGAATGTTCGGCACGGTGAGCAGCAGTGCGGAAAGCTGCTCCTCGATTTCGCGAAGTTGCACGTCAATAGCCTGGATGCGCGACTTTACAGTTTCCATCTCGCGAATAGCGGGCTCGGCGTCCTTCCCCTCTTTCTTCAGTTTTCCGATCGCTGCGGAGGCCTGATTGCGTTGGGCTTTGAGAGCCTCTCCCTCCTGGATGAGCGAGCGCCTCTGCTCATCGCGGGAGATGATTTCGCCCAGGTTGACCGTCATCCCTTTTGCCTCTGCCCCTTTGCGGACGGCGTCGTAATGTTCGCGTATGAATTTCAGATCAAGCATTGTCGTTTGTCCAATGATTGCGAAAATGAACCCTCAGCGTACCATCGCCTCTCCCACCCACAATATTCCCACAACGAGGCTTGCAGCGGCGGCTATTCCTCTGATGTATTGGAGGAGATTCCTCCCGTGGGCAATCTTTGACACTGTTCCCAACATGTACGCAAAAGCTCCCATTGAAATAATCGTTCCCGCGCCGAACAGCAGGAGATAGAGGACCGAGGTGAGCAGAGATTGCGAGAGCGTTATGGGAATGATGACCATGACGGAGGCGGTTCCTGCCAATCCGTGGGTAGCTCCCACCAGGAACATCGAGTGTTTGTGCCGATGGTCTGCAGCGTGCTCATGTGAATGGAAGTGAAAGTGTTCAACTCCGTCGTGTGTATGTTTGTGGACGTGGACGTGTTTCTTGCGCATGATGTCGCGTAACACCCAGATCCCGATGCCGATAAGGAAGAGGCCGACTGCGATCTCCGCTATGGAGCCTATGATCGGGGGAATGATAAACTTGAGGGCAACAGAGAGTCCTCCGAAGAGGAGCACCGTCACGGTGTGTCCCAGGCCCCAGATAACTCCGAACCATACGGTCTTTCTGGGGTCGGGCTCCTTGCTGGCGAAAGCGCTGACAGCGGCAACGTGGTCCACGTCGAACGCGTGTACGCTTCCAAGGGTCAGTCCGCCGACAAGTGCGAGAAGGAATTCCATGTCAGTTCTTTCGTGCCGTTTGGAGTTCGTGGCGGAGCTGCTCAATTCCCTCGGTGACCCCCATCGGCTTGAAGCCAAGTTCCGTTTCTGCTTTGAGAGTAACAAGGCTCGTGTGCAAAGGGCGTGCGGCCCGTTGTACCAGCTGTTCCGTGCGGATCGGTTCAATCAGTGCGGGATCCAGCCCAAAACCCTCCGCGATTCTTACGGCAAATTCGAAGCGGCTGACCGCTTCTTTGCCCGACACGTGGAAAATCCCTGACTTGTCCAGCTCGGCAACCTTGATCATCGCAAGGGCCAGGTCGGCCACGTACGTCGGATTGGCGATCTGATCCGTCACGCAGCGAATGGATTTGCCGGCTCGCAGACTGTCGATCACCCAAAGAGCGAAATTCCTCTTTACCCCTACTCCGCAACCGTATACCACGATGGTTCTCAGTATTGCATGATCGATGTCCGCAACCCGGATCGCGTTTTCTCCCGCGAGCTTCGTCTTACCATAATAGTTCACGGGATTCGGCTTGTCGTTTTCCGAATAGTTGCCGGTCTTGCCGTCGAAAACATAATCCGTGGAGACGTGGATGAGTTTTGCACCGACCTTCCGGGCGGCCTCCACGAGGTTCTCGACTGCCACCACATTGCCGTTCCATGCGTCTTCCCGGTGATCCTCACACCAATCGACGTTGGTCAGAGCGGCTGCATTCATGATGACGTCGGGTTGGAAGCTTGAAATCAGGCTTTTGACGTCGCCCTTTCGCGTAAGGTCCAGTTGCGTATAATCAAACAGACGGTCGTCATACACGAACGATCGTTCCCGGGAAGTACTGAGGGTTTCGTACTCGGTCCTGTTAGACAGCATCAGGGCTAGACGTTGGCCAAGCAGTCCGTTGCTTCCGCAGATGAGAATGCGTTTCATCGCAGGCTCTCTTCCAGGGCGGTTGCGGCATCGGTCTTCTCGTCCCGGTATTTGACGATGATCGGCGCGGAGACCGAAAGCCCGTTCGATTTGGCAAACGTTTTCTCCAGTCGGCGGCTTCCCTGAACAACAACCGCTCCCTCCGGAATCACGAGAGGGGAGTCCTTTGTCCTGGTGTAAATCTTCTTTTTGGGGATATCGAAGACCCGGCTCGAACCGGTAAGGACAACACCCGCCGCAAGAACCGCGCGCTTCCGTACAATCGTCCCTTCATACACTCCGCATTGACCGCCGACGAAGACATCGTCTTCTATGATAACCGGCATCGCTCCGATCGGTTCAAGAACGCCGCCGACCTGGCAGGCAGCGCTCACATGGACCCGTTTGCCGATCTGGGCACACGAGCCGATCAGTGCGTGCGAATCGATCATTGTCCCTTCATCGACGTACGCTCCCGTGTTGACGTAGGCGGGGGGCATGATCACCACTCCCATGGCGAGGTAGGCCCCGTCGCGAACGCTCGATCCCCCGGGAACAAGCCTGACGTTGTGGTCAAGCGTCAATCTCTTAAGGGGATAGGTGTTCTTGTCGAAAAAACGGAATTGCTCTTTCTCGGAGTAGTCGACCAGTTCTCCAAGCCTGAAACCGAGGATAATCCCTTTCTTGACCCAGTCGTTAACCGTCCAGCCGCTCTTCGACTTCGGAGATTTGCTTGCGGCACGCACTTCTCCGCTGTTCAGAAAGAATTTCAGCTCGTTGAACACCCGAAGGGCGGCAGTCCTGTCGAGCGTCTTCGTCTCCTGATTGAAGTACAACTCTATCTGATCCTTGAGTGCCATCGAGCCTACGCCTGTTCCTGAAGTTTGTGAAGCCCCTCCGCTCCGGTGAAGGAGACCTTCGCGGCCGCTGCGCGATTGGCGAACCTGGCCGCATCGATGGCATCGCGGGAGTGAAGCAGCCGGAAGAAGAACGCTGCTCCGAAAACATCGCCGCACCCTGTTGGATCAACAGCGCCGGGGGTGGGGATTCCCGGTTCGTCATGCCGGGCAAGCTTCTTGTGCTCCTGGCGTATCAGCGTTGCGCCCCGCTCACCGCGTGTGATGACAAGCGACGACACCATCAGCGGCATCAATTGGTTGATGAGCTGCTCTTCGGCGTAGTGCTCGGGGGTGAGACCTGAAGCCTCTCCCTCGCTCATTTGAATCGAGTTCAGCATGAAACACCAGCGCCGCCAATCGGAGAGCGGCCGTCTGAACCGCTTGAATTCCTTGTCGATTCCCAGTGTCAGGGAATGGAAGTCAAAGTGTATCGGTGTTCCCTTGTCCCTCACCTCCATCCGTATCCTGTCGAGAGTCTCAAGAGTGATGTCAAAACCCGATATCATGTTGATGAGGATCCCGTCGCACTGAAGAAACGGTTTGATCGTTCCGAAGGGAATGGAGGGCGAGATGTGCTTTGAACATTCGATCCTGCCGCCGTTTGTGCCGTCATAGAACAGGTGGACCTCGTTGGTTGGTCCCGGAAGGACGAAAATTCCCTTCTGGTTGACGCGGGGGAACTGCGAGAGCCATTCAAGCAGCTTGGGATGATCGCGCTCGCCGACACTGAAGACCGGTGTGATCGTATCCTCGGGACCCGCAAGGCTCGCAAGAGTTGCAATGGCAAAGACGATGCCGCCGTAACTCTGGCGAGGCGCTTCTTCGCCCGGCAGATGGATGTTATCGAGGCAGAGATGTCCCACAACGGTGATGTTCATATCAGAATCGTCTGGTAGGTCCCATGTCTTTCAGGTCGCGCTCATTCAGGCGCCAGAGTCGCTGGCAGGGAAATCGGTTCTCATAGAGGGGCTTTCCAATGACCACGGAATCGACGCCAAACCGCTCCAGTTCCTGGAGCTTCAGGAGGTCCTGAAAATCGCGAACGCCGCCCTGAACCGTGATTCGCAGACCAGTTCCGATGGCCAGCTCCTTGATTGCCTCGGTGTCGAGAATCTTGTTCGTTCCGTCGGGGCCGATAACCGAAAAGAGGAGCCGGCTGACCCCCAGCTTCTTCATTTCGAGGGCAAAGGCCACAGGTGTGCTGTCCAGCTCGTTCTTTTCTCCGCCGCGAAGCCTGCCGTTCGAAGCCTCGATCGCGATGGCGAGCTTTCTGGCGCCGTACTCATGAATGATCTTTTGGACCAGCTCGGGGTGTTCGACGGCTGCCGTCCTCACCACGACTCTGAAAGCGCCAAGTTCGAACACAGAGCGAACGTCTTCAAAGCTTCGAAGTCCGCCGCCGACCTGGACGGGAATGTCGACGGCCTCCACTATCCTTTTGAGAATATCCTTGTTCCGAACGGTTCCTTCCTGGACACCGTCGAGGTCGACGACATGAAGCGTCTTGGCGTTCTCGCCGCGCCACAGGACCGCCATCCGGACGGCGTCAATCGAGTAGACGTTCTCCGACCCCGGATCGCCGTGTACGAGGTGTACACACTGACCCTTCTGAATTTCGATGGATGGAAAGATTAGGAGCATGATGGCTGCACTGAAAAAAGGGAAAAGGCTGAGGAGAATCAGCCTTTTACCTGGGAGAAAATGCTGAATATTTGGATGAAACTCAAGAAAACAGGGAAGCTAGTTCCGGTCGAGGGTTTCCCGGATCTGAGTCAGTACATCTTCGGGGAGGTAGGGCTTGTGGAGGAATCCCTTTGCCGCAGAGTCTTTGAGGTCGGATTTCACGTTGGGGTCGAAGTAACCGCTGGCCACGAGAACCCGAGCATTGGGATTCAGCGCAATGATCTTGCGGCATACATCCCAGCCGCTGAGTTTGGGGAGACCAATGTCCGTGAGGATGAGGTCAATCTCACTGCCAAGTCGTTGGTACAGTTCCACCGCCTCCACTCCGTCACTGGCGATATGCACCTTGTACCCATGTTTCTCGAGAAGTTCCTTCACCAGTGCCTGCAGCATCAGCTCGTCTTCGATGACAAGGATGGTCTCCTTCCCCTCGGGCATTTGGTCCACGGCCGCGAGCTCTTTCTGCAGGGGCTCGAAGCTGCGCATTTGGACGGGGAAGTAGAGATGAAAGGTCGTTCCTACGCCTACCGTGCTTGTTACTTCGATGAATCCATGGTGGCTGTTGACAATGCCGTAGACGACCGCCAGGCCCAATCCGGTGCCGCTTCCCTGTCCCTTGGTCGTGAAGAAGGGCTCGAAGATACGGCTTCGCGTCTGTTCATCCATTCCGGTCCCTGTGTCGCTGACGGAAATATGAACATACTCGCTCTGCCTGGCACTTGAAAATCGCCCCTGGAGCGAAAGCCCCTGGACGACACCTGTGGTGAGAGTGATGCTTCCGCCTTTTGGCATCGCGTCGCGGGCATTCACGCTGAGATTGAGGAATACCTGGTGAAGCTGGTTGGGATCGGCGACGATCGTCGGGAGGGTCCGATCAAGTTCGAGCTTGAACTCCACTGTTTTGGGGAATGTTTCTCCCAGAAGTCTAAAGAGATCCGAAAGGAGTTCGTTCAGTTTGACAGATTCAAAAACGACGTCCGTCTTCCGCGCAAATGTCAGGATCTGTTTTACCAGAGTAGCTCCCCGTTGTGCGGCTTTGGCAACCGTATCGAGGCTTTCGTTCATCTTGGCGGCGTCGATCTTTCCCCGTTTGATCATCGATGTGTAGCCTAGGATGATGCTGAGAATGTTGTTGAAATCGTGAGCCACACCGCCCGCAAGCGTGCCGACGCTTTCCATTTTCTGAGCCTGCCTGAGCTGGTGCTCAAGCCGCCGCAGCTCGGTAATATCGCGGATGATGCTCATAATGGCGGTTCGCCCCGCATACTCGACCACCGAGGAGTTGACGAGCATTTCCATCGGCTGACCGTTCTTGGCAAAATGGACCGTTTCGAAATTACGGGAACTCTGATGGCGCAGCAGCTCTTTGATTTCCAGCTCTCCGCGCACGACGTCCTTCGTCATGTTCTTGAGGCTCATTCCCACAAGCTCATCCTTGGTGTATCCGTACAGCTGGCAGGCTTTTTCGTTGGCTTCGAGAATGGTCTCGCCGTGCGGCTCAAAGATAAAAATTGCGTCGTTCGCACGATCGAAGAGGTTTCTGTACTCGATTTCGGATTTGCGGAGCGCCTCCTCCATGGTCTTTCGATCGGTAATATCGCGGTAATTGATCACCACGGAATGGATATTAGGGTCTTCGAGGAGGTTGTTGGCCGTCGCCTCGATCCATTTCCAGGTTCCATCCCGGTGTCGCATGCGGTACTGGATGAGGATGATTCTTCCCGGCTGCCTGATGAGGGACTGAAATGCCCGCTGAATATTCTCGCGTTCTTGAGTATGGATGAATCCGAATGCCGATCGGCCTGTGAAATCTTCACCCTCATAGCCGAGGATCTTGCTCGTCGACGGGCCGGTGTAGACAATTGCTCCTGTGGCATCCAGAAGCGCGATCCCGTCCGAACTCTGCTCGATGAGGGCCCTGAATCGTTCTTCGCTGTGCTTGCGCTCGGTGATGTCCCTGAGCGAAGCGACGAAATGGGTGATTGTTCCGCGTTCATCTTTTACCGGAGTGATTGTTTCTTCCACATACACCAATCCCCCGTCTTTCTTACGGTTGGTGAGTGTTGCACGGAATATTTCACCTGAAAGGACCTGGTCCCACATCTGCTTGAAGAATGCATCATCCTCGTCGGGAGAACGCAAAATGCGGGGTGTTTTGCCAAGAGCCTCTGAACGGAGAAATCCCGTCATTGTCTCGAACGCGGGATTGACATATTCGATCGTACCGTCGGTTCCGGTGACAAAGACGGCGTCACCCGATTGCTCCACCGCATTTGAGAGCTTGAGGAATGCAGTTTCCGCCAGCTTACGGCGTGTAATGTCTTTCACATAAACGGAGAGGCCGCTCCCGATTGGGTGGGCGCTCACCTGGAACCATGACCTCAGGGGATCAAGATACTGCTCAAACTCAACGATGGTTCTCTGAGCCATCGCCCGTCGTAGTTCATTGAAACCCTGCGTTTCTTTCGCGTGGGGAATGTCCCACAGGCTTTTTCCAAGCATTTCGTCCACTCGCAGGTTGACCTTCGCAAGAAACTGCGCAGACTTCGGGCTCAGATACACGAACCGCCATTTCTTGTCGACCAGGAAGAACGCGTCCGTGATACTGTCCAGGATATTGACCGACTCCGAAAAATCATCGCCGGCCGGTTCGTTCAGCAAGACTCCGACGCCGCTCCCCGTCCTCCAGAGCCACAGGTCAAAGGGCTTCGATTTCTTTCCGTTGTGGAATTGGATTCCGTCCAGTTGAGCCGGCTTTCCGGTGCGCAGGACCTTTTTGATTTGAAGGAGGAGGTGTTGGAGAGCATCTTTGTCGACAAGATGAGCGAAAGATTTTCCGATGACCGCCCGCGCCTTGATCCCGGTGAGTTGTTCGGCCCGGTCGTTCCAATCGGAGAATTTCTCACCGATGATTGACTTCTTTCCGTCGGATTTGATATCGAGATGTGCGAGAGCGGCAGGGAGGGAAGTGGTGAACTGCCTCACTGAAGAAAGCGCTGATTGTCGGGATGACCCGGACTTGGAACGCGGACTTCGTCGCATCGTAACGAGCAATCCTCCCCTTGTCGTAAGGCAAAAAAAGTGGCGTTCAAGTATAAGGAAAAAAAAGGATTGAAGGAAAGTTTTTTTGCAGCGGACGGTCAGCGATTGCTCAACCGTTTCCTGCGGTTCCGGATGTAGTCGACGAAGACAAATTCGCCCAAATTGTTCAGAGAAGAGTAGTAGGCGCGTCCCTGGTTGGCCTTGGTGAATTCTTCCACGAAATTGATGAGATAATGGTCATGAGCAACCATAAAAGTACTGACGGTGATCTTTTCCCGGCGGCATTGGACCGCCTCGTCAAGAGTCTTGTTAACGATCCGCGGGTCCAGCCCGAACGAATTCTTGTAGAGCCGGCCCACATCGTCAAAAATGGCCGAAGGCTTGCCGTCGGTTACCATGAAGACCTGCTTGTTCACATTGCCGCTGCGACGGAGGAGATTGCGTGCGAGCTGGAGTCCGGCCCGGGTGTTCGTGTGGTAAGGCCCGACGTTGAGGAACGGAAGTTCATTGAGGCTGACAATTTTCGCCTCATCTCCGAATACGACGAGTGAGAGGAAGTCCCTCGGAAATTTCGTCCGAATCAGCTCTGCGAGCGCAAGGGCGACCTGCTTGGCCGGAGTGATTCGGTCCTCTCCGTAGAGGATCATGCTGTGGCTGATGTCCAGCATGAGGACGGTGGCACATGAGGTCATATGTTCGGTTTCATAGACCTCGAGGTCCTCTTCCTTGAGGTTGAAATCTTCGATGCCGTCCCTGCGGATGGCATTCGTGAGCGTGGAGGTAAGGTCTACGTTGGTCGGGTGATCGCCAAAGGACCATTTCTTGGTCTCGCTGAGCCGGTCAACTCCCTTGCCCGTGTAAGGAGTCTCGTGCATTCCATCCGGGGCTTTCTTGAGGGATGAAAAGATCTGCCGCAGCGCATCCTGGCGTATCTTTTGAACTCCCTTGGTGGTCAAAACCGGCATCCCTTCGACCTCCTCGATGATTCCATACTCCTTGAGCTTCTCGATGAGCTCATCCATCGAGAGGTTCTCGTCGAACAGGCCGTATTCTTCCGCCAGCTGGCGCAGCCACTCCATCGCCTCCTGCACGTCTCCACTTGACTGGATCAGCAGGTAGCTGAAGAGAGACATGAGGGACTCAAGCCGGCCTTCGTCGGTTTGGGATTCCGGGGTCCATTTGGTGTAGCGGAAGCGCATGGTTATGGCTGGTTTCAGGGTTCACGCATCAGGTTTCAGGTCTTCCAAATCTGCAAGAAATGCTGGTGTTTCGAAAGATCTTTCAACTGACATGATGAAATTGAATATCATGGCGTTCAGTTTCCGGTATTCCTTGGCCAAGCTCTCGTATTGAGATTCGTCGTCAAAGGATTCTGTTTCAAAAAGGTATCGAAGATGTTCCAGGGTCTCCTCACTCGATCCGTAGGAACGATAGAGATAATGGAGGTACTCATTCTTGTATTTTCTGAGGGCAAATCCTTCAACAATATTCGATGAAACCGATTTCGACGACCTCCGAATCTGGCTTCCCTCTTCGTACATCTCGAATTTTGGCAGAGTCAAACTCAACTTGTGGACTTTAAGAGCAAGGCTGTGAGATAACCGATAGATTTCGAGTTTGTGATAACCTCCCATAGATCCCCCCAATCATAAGAGCGTTCTAGCATTGAAACCTGAAGCCTGAAATCCCAATTTGGCCTACGAACGATTCCAAGTGAGTAGATCCAAATTGAGGATCCCGCCGCTGTTTGGCGGGACCTGAAACCTGAAGCTTGAAACCCTACGCCTCTTCCTCGTACGCCTTTCCACGTCCCGTAAAAATACTCTGCACAAGATCCTTATACGCCGTCAGGTGATCGACCTCGTCCTTTGCAATGCGCGAGGATTGGTGCAGACCGTCGAGCAGAAATTCCATTGCCGAAGCGAGCTGATGCCGGTCGTTGTGGTCGATCTTCATGTGCCGGCATGTGAGCTCACGAAGCCCTTTGACACGGTCAAGCTCTTTGAAGTAATCATCAAGAGGCATGTCGTCGGAGATTTCAACTTTGTTTCCCGCTTCGAACCAGCTGATGACGGTTTGATATTCCGAATCGGCTGCTGGGGCGCGGCCCTCGGTGTGTGGTTTGTGCTTGCGGTCGAGCGGATCGGGAAAGTAGCCCTTGAAGACCTCGCGAACCGCCTTTCCGACCAGCGCCTTGCTGACTTTGGCCGATCCTTCCTGTTCTCCCTCGAAGACCAGCTCGATCTTTCCCGTCATTCCGGGGAGGGCATGAGGCAGGTCGCAAATACGCGGGACGACGACCCTCTCCTTCAGAAGAATTGCCCGCCGCTCCGCGTTGCTCACCAGATTCTCCATGGCGGAGATTGTGAGTCTCGCGCTCACACCCGACTTCTGATCCACAAACTCGCTCTTGCGCGCCTCGAAAGCGACATGTTCGATGATCTCTCTGAAGTAATGAGGGACATTGAGAGCTCTCCCGTCCCGCCGGACCCATGCCTCCTGCTCCGTAATGGCGATGGCCTCATCAAGCGACCGCGGGTAGTGGGTGAGAATCTGGGAATCGATCCTGTCCTTCAGGGGGGTGATGAGATTCCCGCGGTTTGTGTAGTCCTCGGGGTTCGCGGTAAACACGACCATGACGTTAAGCGGAATCCTGACGTTGAATCCGCGGATCTGAATATCCTTCTCCTCCATGATATTGAAGAGGCCAACCTGGATGCGGGGCTGCAGGTCCGGGAGTTCGTTAATGGCAAAGATCCCGCGGTTTGTTCTGGGGATGATTCCGAAGTGAATTGCCCCCTCGTGTGAATAGTGGAGCTTCTGGGTCGCGGCCTTGATCGGATCGATATCTCCGATCAGGTCGGCTATGGTGACATCGGGGGTTGCCAGCTTCTCGGAGAACCTCGCCTCCCGGGGTAACCAATCGATCTCAACATCATCGCCATGCTCACGCACGAGGTCAACGCAGTGCTTACAGACAGGTTTGAACGGATTGTCGTTGATTTCGCATCCCTTCACAATGGGGATTGCTTCGTCGAGGAGCGTAGGAAAGAGTCTGACCAGACGCGACTTCGCCTGCCCGCGGAGGCCCAGAAGGAGAATGTCATGGCGGGCGAGAAGGGCGTTGACAATTGCCGGTATCACCGTCTTCTCATAGCCGATAATGCCCGGGAACAACGGCTCGTTGTTCTCAAGCTTTGCAATGAGGTTGTTGCGGACTTCCTCTTTGACGGGTAGAACGCGATAGCCGGATTTCCGTAACGCGGCGATCGATGCGGGACGATTCATCAATTAGCGCCTCCTTTGTCGAATATACTGGCTCAAAGAGGAAAATGCAACGCACGAATGTTCCCGTGTCTCGGAGAGGATGATCAGGATTGAAACTGCGGGAATTAAATCCTACTTTTTCCTGCGGAATGAATACACCTCATAAAACACTGGTAATACGATTTAGTTCCATCGGCGACATTATCCTTTCAACGCCCCTCCTTCGGGTCCTCAGAGAACGATTCCCGCAGGGTCAGATTGACTATGTCACGCGGACCGAATACGCCGGGCTTGTTCGTCATAATGCCAACCTCAACGTCACACATGAATTCGACGCTGCGACGGGATTTCCCGGGTTGCGGGAGCTCAAGAAGAAGCTCCGCCGCGAAAGGTATGACCTCGTGATCGATCTGCACAACAGCATAAGGAGTCGTTACTTGAGGAGCATGCTGGGCGTTGGCTCGATCGTGAAGGTGGACAAGAGGATCAAGGAACGAACCCTCCTCGTGAAGTTCAAAAAGAATACGTACAAGTCGGCAACGCCTGTTGCAGATCGTTACATCGAGACTGTCCATGAGTTTGGAATCCAAAAGGACGGGAAAGGGCCCGAGCTGTACATCCCGGATGAGATTCTGTTTGGAGTCTCTGGGAAAATTGCCAAACTGCACCTCAATCAGTACGACCATGTCGTGGGTATATGTCCATTCGCGAAACATGCGACCAAAGAATGGCCCGTGGAGAGGTTTGTGGAACTCGGCGTCAACGCCGTTAAAGATCTGAATTGCGCAGTCATGATCTTCGGCGGGACACAAGAACGCGGGCGCTCGGAGCTTTTTGTCCAGGCCCTGTCGGGTTCAATTGGGGGGGAGAGGATCTTCAATTTCACGGGTGAACTCTCGCTCGTGGAAACTGCAGCTGCAATGCAGTACTGCGATGCCATTGTCTGCAATGATTCAGGGCTTATGCACGTTGCAACGGCAATGGAAAAAAAAGTTGTTGCCATCTTTGGCCCGACCGTTGAGGAGTTTGGGTTTTTTCCCCAGGGGGGACACAGCGTTGTTCTCGAAAGAAAAGGGCTGTATTGTCGTCCGTGTTCTCACCTTGGTTTACCGCACTGTCCCGAAGGGCATTTTCGCTGCATGAAAGATATTGGCGTCGGTGATGCGTACAGTGCTCTTCGCGGCATGGTCAAGAACTGAGAAAGGGTTGCACCTTCTTGCCAGAATTGATTCTCGGGGAGTCCCTCGAGCATCTTTTTCTCAATATTGGGAAGGAAGACGAGCGGACCTTTCGGGAAACTGAGAATTCCCCTACATTGTCATGGCACGCCAATTGTCTTTCTTTCAACACCTTACTTATGACCGCCGAAAGGCCATTCCCTGCATATAATCTGTAAAAAACGGAGGTTCTATGGAGACGAAAGCCTCACCCACAAGCGAAAAGAAGAATGGTGAAGGAGTCCAATTGGAAACATTGAAGCTCACCGACACGAGGACGGGGAAGAACTACGAGATTCCGATCGAGAATGACACGATCAAAGCCGCCGACCTCAGACAGATCAAAGTGAACAGCGATGATTTTGGCATGATGTCGTATGATCCTGCGTTCATGAATACGGCCTCATGCAAAAGCAAGGTCACGTTCATCGACGGCGAGAAGGGGATCCTGCTTTACAGAGGCTATCCCATCGCTCAGCTGGCCGAGAAATGTTCATATATCGAAGTCGCGTATCTCATTCTGTACGGCGAACTGCCGAACAAGCAGCAGCTGGCGGAGTGGACCGAGCACGTTCGACTGCACACATTTGTTCACGAGAACGTGAAGCGTCTCATGGAAGCCTTTCGTTATGACGCGCATCCGATGGGCATTTTTGTGAGTACGCTGGCCGCTCTTTCCACATTCTACCCTGAAGCAAAGAAGGTGCTCGATCCCGAAGTCCGGCAGAAGCAGATCTGGCGGCTCATCGGAAAAGTGCCGACGATCGCAGCATTCGCGTATCGTCACAGCCTCGGGATGCCGTACGTGTATCCGGATAACGATCTTTCCTATGCTGAGAACTTCCTGAGCATGATGTTCAAGATCGCCGAACTGAAGTACAAACCGGATCCGATTCTCACTCGCGCACTTGATGTTCTGTTCATTCTCCATGCGGATCACGAGCAGAACTGCAGCGCAAACGCGATGCGTTCCATTGGAAGCTCGCAGGTCGATCCTTACTGTGCCTCTGCAGGAGCGGCTGCGGCGTTGTATGGACCGCTGCACGGCGGCGCGAATGAGGCAGTTTTGAGGATGCTTGATGTGATCGGTTCAAAGGATAAGATCCCTTCGTTCGTGAAAGACGTGAAGGAAGGGAAAGGCAAGTTGATGGGATTCGGACACCGGGTGTACAAGAATTACGACCCGCGCGCCAAGATTATCAAAGAAATGGCGGACAAGGTGTTCGGAGTAACAGGAAAGAACCCGAAGCTGGAGATTGCACTCGAACTCGAAAGAATCGCTCTCGAAGACGATTACTTTGTGAAGAGAAAACTCTATCCGAACGTGGACTTCTATTCCGGCCTGATCTACCAGGCCATGAAGTTCCCGGTCGACATATTCCCGGTTCTGTTCGCAATCCCCCGCATGTCCGGCTGGCTTTCACAGTGGCAGGAACTGCTGACGGATCCCGAGCAGAAGATTGCGCGCCCGAGGCAGGTGTATCTCGGGTACCAGCATCGGGACTTGAAGAAGTAAAGCAGGAATTCAGAAGTCAGAAGTCAGAAGTCAGAATCAAGTAGAGCCGGCTCGGGAAACTGGGTCGGCTCTTTGTTTACAGACAGCGAGGCGCTTCGGTTATCGTCTCATGTCAAAATAGAACGAGTTGATGGGCATTGATGGCCGGCACTTTGGCCGATAGGTCGCTTGGGTTGTCAATCTCCCGTCGCCAACATTCTTGGTGATCAATGGTGAAATCGAGTATGAATGCGCCATCGGCACAGCAGGTTGATGGTTAATTGAATAACACGCATATTCAACAGAGGTAACATGAAAAGTATGAACAACATGAGTGGCAAAAAAAAGAAGTTGTCACCAGAACAACCTGCCTTGCCGGCAGGCAGGCGTGAAGAACTACTCAGAGCGTTGAAAGGCCGTTTTGAGAAAAACATGAACCGCCATAAAGGTCTTGAATGGGCAAAAGTACAAGCAAAGCTGGAAGCTCATACTGAAAAACTGTGGTCACTCAATGAAATGGAAAGAACTGGCGGTGAACCGGATGTCGTTGGTCATGATAGAAAGACGGGCGAATACATTTTTAATGATTGTTCAGCCGAAAGTCCTAAAGGCCGCAGAAGTGTTTGTTACGACCGCGAAGCGCTGGAGTCAAGGAAAGAACATAAACCGGAAAATAACGCCATTGACTTGGCTGCTGCGATGGGCATTGAACTTCTGACGGAAGAACAATATCGAGAATTGCAGAAACTTGGAAATTTCGATACGAAAACATCGAGCTGGGTGAAAACACCTTCTGATATCAGAAAACTCGGCGGCGCGCTCTTTGCTGATTTCCGCTACGGCAATGTCTTCGTGTATCACAACGGGGCAGAATCTTACTATGCCGTCAGAGGGTTCCGTGGCTCGGTAAGGGTCTAAGTCTTGCATAGACAGCTAAATTTGAATTTGAGAACGGATCACCTGAGAAAAGAAAGAAGTTTTCGCAGAAATATGGTAATCAAACACTCCACTCCAACATCAATCCTATTTACGGCATCATGCAATTCGCTGGACACGGGGCGTGAAAAGAAACATATCGTCGAGTTGTCGTTTTGTGTGTCTTGAAACCATCCTGATTTCTCCTTACCTTTTTGTAACGACAACCAAAACAAGCCGGTCAAATCTCACACAAAATGTAACATGTGGGGAGAGATTTAAGGCAGATAGGCTGAAGCGGGATGCGAAAATTGTCGAAATCAAAATGAATTCAAAGGCCCCGTAGCTCAATCGCCAATCCGCCAAAGGCGGATTGAGCGTCCCGCCACAGGCGGGATCCGATGAAGGTGGTTTTTCAGATTTCCAATTTTCATTTTACATTTCTCCTTTTTCCTTGATAAGGCCCCGTAGCTCAATCGCCAAAATCACCCATGAACGCTTTTTGTGAGTGGTTGTGATTTTGAGCGTCCCGCCACAGGCGGGATCTGACTAACATGCTTCATAAGACTTAACCTGGCCCCGTAGCTCAATTGGATAGAGCAACAGCCTTCTAAGCTGTAGGTTCCGCGTTCGATTCGCGGCGGGGTCACAAACAATTGCAGATTTGAGATTGCCGATTTCGGATTTGAGGGAAATGCCTTCTAAGTCCCAAAATGGCCCACGAGCGTTTCTCCGCGAGTGGTTGCCATTTTGAGGATCCCGCCGACCTGTCCCGTGCTTTTTACGGGAAGGCGGGGCTGTAGGTTCCGCGTTCTGCGCCGAAGGCGCATCCGCTCGACGAGTCGAGTCGTCGACCTTTGGCGGAGATTCGCGGCGGGGTCACGAAGAGGTTGGATTTCGGATTGGAAGAATGCGGAAGGAATTCTTCGCGGCAGACGAGAGGTGCACATTCTACAATCCGCATTCCACAATCCGCAATCCAAAATCTCCCTTCATTTGCTTTTCCCCCCCCATTCGACTAAATTCCCCCGTCGGCCGATCCGCCTTCATTCCAACGATGAAAGGGGTCAAGCATGGAATTCGTCGCCATTCTCCTCGTTGTTACTCTCATTCTCCTCGTGGTGTTCATCGCAAAAGTGTCAAACCTGTCGGGAAAACTTACGGATGTTGACTGGGAACTGAAGAAACTTAAGGGGAGGGTCGATGATCTCGAGCAGCCGGTGCCCGCAGGGAGGAAACGACATGAAACAACCTCCCCTTCGCAGCCGGTAGCGCCGCAAAGAATTGCCTCCGTTGCTTCTGTCACACCGCGCATGGAACCGGTTCCCGCCAGCCCGCCAAAGGGACTTTATCCACAAGGAGAAAGCAAGCCTTCACGAACGAGAGAGGAGTGGGAGGCGCTCATCGGCGGAAAGATCCTGAACCGCATCGGTGCCCTCGCGCTCATTATTGGTATCGGGTACTTCCTGAAATATGCCTTCGACAATGACTGGATCAACGAAACCACGCGGGTCCTCATGGGCGCTGCAATCGGATTCGTATGCCTTGCGGGCGCTTACCGCTCGCACCAAAAGGGATTCAAGGTCTTTGCCCAGGGAATTGTGGGGGCGGGAATCAGCATTCTCTATCTCTCCGTGTATGCCTCTTTCAATTTCTATTATCTCGTGCCGCAATGGGTCGCCTTCCTTCTCATGTCGATCGTCACTGTCATCGCACTTGCACAGGGTCTCTATTATGGATCTGTTGCCGTGGCGCTTCTTGGATGGGCCGGAGGATTTCTCACCCCCTTCCTGTTGAGCACGGGCGTGGCCAATGAGGCTGGATTGTTCACCTATGTCGCGTTGCTTGATGCGGGGCTTCTTGCGATTACCTACAAGAAACAGGAATGGTGGGTGCTTGAACCGCTGACATTTGCAGGGACATGGATTCTCTATCTCTCGTGGTATGCTGAATTCTATCAACCTGCCGATCTTGGCATTACGATCGTCTTCATTGCGGTGTTTTGGGCCCTGTTCTATGCCCTTATGGTGCTTCAGCCGTCACCGGCCGGCCCAGCCCTGGTCTCCCGCGGGATTGTCGCTGCCGCAAACGCGTTTGCGGTGTTTGTCGCGCTGTACGCAATCATTGACGTCAAGTACCACGACTGGATGGGCCTCGTGATCGCCGGCCTGGGAGTCATCTATCTTGCAACCCTCCTTGTGCGCACGTCGCAGGGGAATGTCTCAACCTCCGAACAGATGCACTATGCGTTGAGCTCGATCGGTTTTCTTGTTATGGCAACGGGCATCCAATGGGAAGGATTCGATGCGATCATCGCCTGGTGCGCGGAGGCAGGATTTCTGGTGTGGATCTCGACCAGACTGAAGATTCGGTATGCCTGGCTCACGGCTGCCGGTATCTTTGGGTTTTCGGTCCTCAAGTTCATCTCGACCCCGGGATCGTTTTTCTACTACCCGGCTTCGGATTTCTCGCCCCTTGTTCACTCAAGAGCGATAGCCCTGATTGTCGGAGCTCTCTCTTTGTCTCTCGGCAGCTTGTTTCTGGAGAAGGTGGCGGAAAAGAAAGACCTGTGGGTTGTCAACGTATTCCGTGTGTTCTGGCCAGCCGCATTGTTCCTCTTGATCGGCCTTGAAACCAATGACCTCTTTCGGCAAGAGATGACAGAGGTTTCCGAGGAGACCGCTTCGACGCTTTCGTTTGAGCGCCTGATGTGGATCGGCACTCTCTGGGCCGGTTACTCTGTTCCCCTTGTCTGGATCGGAATCAAATTCCGTCATGTTCCTGTGATGATTTGCGGGTTCATGGCCGCGCTTATCGGAGGAGCATTGGTGCTTGTCAGGGGAATGGTATTCGAACCTGTCGAATCATTCGAATTCATTACGAACATCCGCGCGTCGGCACTTCTCGTAGTAGCGGGTCTGCTTCTGATTCAGGAACGGCTGACCGAATGGGGTGGGGATTTCAAAGATTGGCTTCCGGATATCCGATCGACAATGCAGATGGCGATCGTGCTGTTGGTTTTCGGGCTTTTGACCGGCGAGACGCTTGATTTCTTCAGGAAAGAGATCTCCCTTGTGGCGGAGGATGCGGAGAACGAGATCAGCACGCTGTCGAATCTGCAACAGCTGTCGCTTTCCGGGATCTGGCTGGTGTACTCTGCGGTCTTGATGGCTGGGGGACTCTGGAGAAAACTGCGCGCGTTGCGAATTGCGGCGTTTGTCCTTTTCGGCTTGACGATTCTGAAGATCTTCCTCTATGACCTTTCGTTCTTGGACTCGCTGTACCGCATATTCTCGTTCATCGGCCTGGGCTTGATACTTCTGGCCGTCTCCTACGCGTATCAACGGTACCGAGATATCATTTTTGGAACGAAGGAAGGATGAACTTCGACATCCGAAATTCGGAGTTGCCCGCCCGACCGCCGTCAGGCGGGCGGGGACATTCGATATTAGTCTTTATGAGAGTCAAGAAACAATATCGAATTTCGAACGCCCAACGCCGAATGTAGAAGTGAACAGACCTCAGTCAGAGTTTCTTGATCTTAATGTTCCTGTAGAGAATAATGCTGCCATGGTCCTGCAGGCCGATGAATCCAGCGCGGGCCTTGCCGTAATCAGGATAGTCCTTCCACTTTCCGTTCATCCGACGGGCGTTCCAGTCGTCCGACCAGGGCATGAAGCTCACCGTTAACTTGCCGTTCAGCCAGTATTCGACCTTCTCGGGAGTGAACCGGATTCTGCTCTCATTCCATTCTCCCGCCGGTTTTACGATTCGGGCCGTATCGGGAAAATACATCGCATAGTCAGCACCGACCGACTGCCAGGGCTCGAGTTTCTCGGGGAATCCAATGTCGTCGATCACCTGATACTCGGGAGCGTTCTCGTATGCCGCTTTGTATTGGTCCCCCTCCTGAACGTGATAGAAGATCCCGCTGTTTCCTCCGGGCGAAAGCTTCCACTCCAGAACCAGTTCGAAGTTCCCGAATTCTTCCTTGTCGTAGACAATATCGCCTCCGATGTCCCCGCCCCTTCCAAGCGATTTCAGGCATCCGCCCTCGGCAATCCATCCTGTGAGCGGTTCTTTTGCGTTGAATCCTCTCCAGCCGGCCGTGGTCGTCCCGTCAAACAACAGCTGCCATCCCTCCTCGATCTCGGCTTTGCTGAGTGTGTTGTGCGCATTCTGTTCCGTCTTCTTTATACATGAGGCAGTCAGCAGTGAGACTGCGGCAATCCAGAGAACCGTTTTCATTGTCCAATGCTCCTATGACACGACTTTCATTTTGAGGGGATCCCAACGAATGGCCTTGTTTTGATTGTAGCTGTCATTGCAGAGAAGCGCCGGTGCAGCCGCTCTGAACCCGAATTCGGGATCTTCTACCACCGAACCCTTGCTGCGGATCGCATTGAGGAAATTCATGTGATGATCGAACAGCGCTCCTTTGTAACCTTCTTCGGCTTTGTACACCGTTTCCAGCGGGGGCAGCATCCTCTTTCTTTCTTCGTATCCCCTTATCTCCGCTTGCTTCGCCTTCATGAACGGATCGTCTTCGGCCATGAGCTCATTCCTTTTGACAACCACCTCTTCCCACTTCACATCCATCGATCCCTTGCTTCCCACCAGCCGAAGATACGTCGTTCCGCTCGTGCCGTCGACAAAATTGCAGCGAAGCGAGAGATTGAAGGCAGGGTGGGCTTTCGTTTCGGGATATCCGAAAGATCCAAGGAGGATGTCGGGCACTTCCCGTCCGTCTTTCCAGTAACGCAGGCCTCCCATCGCGAAGATCTCGCCGGGGCCTAATGAGTTGGTGATGAAATGAAGGCTGGAAAAAAGATGAACAAACAGGTCCCCCGACATGCCGGTGCCATAGTCGAGATAGTTTCTCCAGCGGAAGAACCGCATCGCGTCGAATGGCCGCTTTGTTGTGTTGGAGACGTACCGGTCCCAGTCAACTGTCTGCGACGAAGCGTCCTCCGGTATCGGATACTGCCATGCACCCACAGGCGAATGCCGGGCCCAGAATCCCTCGGCGTAGTTCAGGTCTCCGATGGCCCCTTCGGCAAGCAGCTGCCGCGCCTGCTCGTTTCCCAGAGATGAAAGGCCCTGGCTTCCGACCACCATCACCTTTCCCGATTTCTTCCACGCATTGACAACTTCGAGTCCTTCGCGGATCGAATGGACCATCGGCTTTTCGCAATAGACATGTTTTCCGGCCTGTAATGCATCGACACTGATCTGCTTGTGCCAGTGGTCCGACGTGCCGATGATGACCGCATCAACATCATCCCGCTTGAGAATCTCTCTGTAGTCTTTGGAGACGAAGATCTTGTCCCCCCACATCTTCTTTGCTTCGTTGAGCCGACCCTCATACAGATCGCAAACAGCCGTTACAGCCACGTCCCCCAGCGTGAGGGCGGTTTGCATGTCGACGACCCCCATTCCTCCGGCTCCTATGAGTGCCATGTTGGTGACCGTATTGGCGGAGGGGAGGGGTTCACTTCTTTTGGAGAGAAGCACGATGTTGTCTGGAGCGGACGCAAAGAGCGGTCGGGCGGTCATCGATGCCGTTGCCAGACCGGCCATTTTCAGGAATGAACGTCGGGTCTTCTTCATCGGTACCTCAATTCAGGTGGAGGTTGAATGCAATGTGCTGACGGAACGTGCTCATTCTTTCTCTATCTCCTTCATCAACTCAGCGGCTTCTTTTCTGAATTGCTCGTCGTCTTCATCATTTGTCCCGATTTGCCTGATCGCCTCAAGGTGTTTTCGCGCCATCGCATAATTGTCGTCGTCGACGTAGGCACGGGCGCAATCGAGCCGATACATGATAAAATCGGGTTTCAGCGCGATGGCTTTCTCGAAGTACGTGATCGCATCCTCGACGTTTGCCCAGCCGAGGCCGAGAGGCCACCGCAGGAATCTTGGTTTTTCAATGACCTTGGCGTGTACCCTGCCGAGAATGTAGTTGGCCACGTCGTTTTCCGGATCCAGCGCGAGGGCTGTATCAATATCCGCTTTCGTTTGTTTGACAAGGCTGAGCGATTCCCAAATTCCCCGAAAGAGAGCGATTCTCCCGTTTGCGATCGACCGCCGCGTATAGGCCATCGAGCTCTTCCGGTCTGCACTGACAGCTTTTTCGGCATACGTCAGGGCTGTCTCATACGTCTCAAGCTGCTTGGCCATTTCCGGTTCCGTTCCAATGGGCAAATGCTCGCCGATGTCGACGTACGTTCTGCTGATGCGCCAGAGAATCTCCGCGTTCGCCGAATCGTTCCTAAGGGCCTCGAGATATTTTTGAAGCGCAAGATGATTCTCGAAACGGTCCACGAGGGAATCCCCTTCACGCAGGAGAGAAAGTACGCGGGTGGAATCCGACACAAATGTCATTGATTCTGACGCGGCAGAACTCAAAGCCCAGAAGAAGAGAAGCAGAAAGGAATTTCGGGTTCGCATGGGTTTTCCCGCGGGATGGTGGATGTGCTGAAAACGACATGGGAAGATAGGCAAAAAAATCGGAAGAGGAAACGGACCTCCAGAAAAGCCGGCCCCGCGGGCGCGAGGCCGGGCTCTGCGGTCCGAGACTTATTGCGGACGGGTCACAAATGAAAAGGAATAGGGCTGCTTAAGCGCAACACCATACATGTCTTTCGCACTCGTTGAAATTGTCACGGTATATTTTGTATTGGGTGCCATCGCTGCGGAAGGGGAAAAGTTGATCTGATTCTTGTTTTCGTAATCGGAATATCCGCCGTAACTGATCGCACCGCTGATCGACGGGGAAATCGAGAATGCCGACTCGACGGTTGACTTGATCACATACGTGTTGAAGTACAGGGATATCTGCTGGAATGGCGAAACAAAGAGTTCCGCGTTCCTGGGGTAGGTGGATGTTAGCTCGAAAGGCGCAGTCCGAAACGAGAACGAAAAATCTTTCCCAAGAGGAATTCCGTCAAGATCGCGCGCCGAGGAGTTCACCCGCACTGTGATCGTCGTATCGGTGAGCATGGGTCCCCCGGTGTAGATGGTCATGACATTTCCGGATGGCCACAGGATCATGTGGTTCATCGCGGGACTCACCGTTGTCGCGGCCTCGGTTGAAGAAGGATCCATCCTCCGGGGGAATGTGAGACGTATTCCGCCGTAGCTCATGGGACTGACATTGATATCGCCGTGAGTCGGCTCCGTCTGAATGCCGTACACGGTTTGATACGACTGCACAGTCCGAAAACTGAAAGAGAGCGGAAAACGAAGATGATTGCCGGATGTGTCATGAGCCGAAGTGGCGATGGATACCGTGTACATTGTGTCCACATATGAATCCTTCTGAGCCAGGACATAGGTCATCGATGTGATCTTGCTGAATGTGGTGATGGTCGCCCCGGGCTCGGGCCTCCCGTAGGCGTAATCGCTGAAGGGGCTGGCGTAGGAGTAGAGGTAGTTATAGGGAGCCCGTGTATAGACCCCCCAATAGAATATTCCCTCGCTCGGGGGATTGGTGGAAAAGGCTCCTTCGACGCTCTCGCGATCCATGGGGTGCGTGAATGTCACGGAAACCGTGATTCTTCCATAGCGCCAGTCGTGCACGATTTCGGAATTGTCCTCAGGATAGAAGCCGGCAATGAGGTCAGGAACCGTTGAGAGATCGATGTCGCCAACATAGATGATGCTTCCCCCCTGAAGCATGACGTTACTCCTGGTGTAATACCGGTACTTGTCGGCAAGGATCTTCAGGTCATAGTTCCCTGCCCGAAGGTTCCTGAAGACAAAGGTGCCGTTGAGCGGGTTTATCAGCGTTGAGTCGATTGGAGCAATCTGGCTTACGATGACCTTGGCACTGCTTTCGTTCTGGAGAACGCGGCCGACAAGATCGGCATGCAAGAGGTCGTTGGAAAAGACGCTTCCCCCGCCACTCGGGAAATTGTTTTCGATGATAGTTTCATCGCAACCAGCGAGGAGGACAAAAATGGCAACAAAACGTACGATGGAGTTCCACATGGCTCGCCCCTCCTTGGAAGTGAGTACTCGTGTTCAATCTAAGAGCACCAGGGACGAGCATCAAGAGACTATACACGAACAGCCCTCAATCGGTTGCGAACAGCATTTTGATGAATGCGAACGCCCTGTGATAATCATTCCTGACTAGCTATCGCCTTGCCTGCAGTGGCTTTGTTTGCTATCTTCCCGAATCGATTTTCAATCAGGCGGACCCACACTTGACGATCCCCGAGTCTATAGTTCAAACCTCCAACCTGAGTAAGCTCTTCAAGAAGCGCTGGGCCGTCAACAACCTGAATCTTGAGGTTCGGCGGGGTGATATTTTCGGCTTTCTCGGTCCGAATGGTGCGGGGAAGAGCACCACGATCCGGATGCTCCTCTCCCTCATTCGTCCCACCAGGGGGAACGTCAGCCTCTTTGGTCATCCGCTCTCTTCACGGCGGTTCGATGCTCTGAAGCGCGTGGGCGGAATCGTGGAAAAGCCGGACTTCTACCTCTACCTCACGGCGAAAAAGAACCTCGAAGTGATCGGGGCCTTGCAGGGCGGCGCATCGTCGAAACGGATTTCTGAGGTGTTGGATCTCGTGGGGCTGGGAAGCCGCGCGGAAGACAAGGTGAAAACGTACTCTCATGGGATGAAACAACGCCTTGGAATCGCTCAAGCGCTCCTTGGTGATCCGGAACTCATCGTCCTCGATGAGCCGACCAGCGGGCTCGATCCGCAGGGAATGAAGGAGGTGCGGCAGCTGATTCTGCACCTCTCACGGGACAGGAAAAAGACGATCTTCCTTTCGTCGCACCTTCTTTCAGAGATTGAAATGGTTGCCAACAGGATGGCGATCATCAACAAAGGCGAGCTTGTGGTGCAGGGAGAGGTGTCGAAACTGCTCGAGGAGGGAGAGCAGTATGTTATGATCAAGGGAGAGCCCGCAAAGGAAATTCGCACCGTCCTTCGGGCTGAAAGAAAGATTGTGCAGGATTTCACGGAACATGACGGGCAGTTCGACGTGAAAATGGCATTCGACGATGTTCCCGCTCTGAACAAGCGTCTTGTCCGCGGGGGTGTCGACGTTCGAGCGCTGGTGCCCCGCCGCTCGCTGGAAGAATTTTTCCTGTCGATCACGGAAAGCCAGGATGTTGCTTGAAGCGAGGATTTCATGATCCGTCTCGTCTATTATGAATGCATCAAGACCTTCCTGAAGAAACGGACCTATCTCGGGTTCGCTATTCTCCTTGTCGTCATTCCATTGATAGAGATTGCCATGAAGCTCGAAGGAGGGCGGGTCGCTTCGGGCGCCCTTCGTTCGATGCAACAGGATTTCTTTTTTGTGGGAAAGCTCTTCAACGGCTGGATCGTCAGTCACTGGATCATGAACAGCCTTTGGGTCCATATCCCCATCCTGATCTCCTTCGTGGCCGGCGACCAGCTGGCGGGGGAGGCGACGTCGGGAACCTACCGGTTGATCCTTATCCGCCCCGTTTCGCGGACGAAGATCTTCATTTCGAAGTATCTGGCGACTGTTCTTTATACCGTGCTGTTTGTCTCCTTTCTTGGCATCCTCAGCGTCGGGTTGGCGTTAATTCTGATGGGAACAGGGCAGCTGCTGGCGTGGGATCGGGGCATCCTCATTCTCCCCGAATCGGATGTTGCGTGGCGGTTTTTGACAGCGTATATTTTCGCGGCATGGTCGATGCTCACCGTCGCCTCGATCGCATTCTTTTTCTCATCCTTTGTGGAGAATGCGATTGGTCCGATTGTCGCGACGATGGGAGTGTTGATCGTCTTTTTGATCGTCAGTGTCATGCCCCTCGAGGCATTTCAGTCTGTTCGTCCGTACCTGTTCACGTCGTACATCGACATCTGGCAGAAAATCTTTGCAGATCCTGTTCCCTGGGCGCAAATCCGGGAGGGGGTCGCGTGGCTCGGAGCGTACTCGGCAGTGATGGTCCTTGGTGCATGGCTGATTTTCGTGCGCAAGGACATCTTGTCGTAATCGAAGACAACTCACTTAACCGGAAGGTCTCATGGATATTTATGTTGCCGCCGTCGTGATCTATCTTGTGTTTCTTGCATCGATAGCCGTCTATAAAATGCGAAGTGTCAAGACCCAGGATGACTTCATGGTTGCCGGACGCAAGACAACCGCGCTGTATCTGGCCGGAACCCTCGTCTGTACCTGGGTCGGATCGGGGACGTTGTTCGGCGGTGCAGGGCTTGCGTTCCGTGTGGGGTTGTCAGAGCTTTGGTTCAGCGCCGGAGCGTGGACGGGGATCTGCATCATCTATTTTCTGGCGCATCGGGTTCGCAGAATCTCCGAGTACACCATGTCGGATATTCTCGAGAAACGGTACAACGCGGCGGCCAGGATCATGGGAACAACGGCGGTCATTATTGCATACATGACGATTGCCGGATATCAGTTTCGCGGCGCGGGGAGGCTGCTGAACATTCTCACGGGAATTGATCCGTTGTGGGGAGGCGCTATTGCGTGCGGGGTAGTGATCCTTTTTACGGTAGTGGCAGGGCTTGTCTCAATCATAAGTGTCGACCTGTTCAACGGAATTGTGATGGTTGTGGGAGTTCTGGTCGCACTCCCCCTGGCGATAAGCGCCGTTGGAACGGAGCAGGTGGCAGCATTGCCCGCTCAGCAATTCGAGGTGTTTGGAGGGCACAACTGGGTATGGGTCATGGGGGTCTTCTTCCCCACGTTCTTCCTCCTGCTCGGGGAGAGCAGCATGTATCAGAAGTTCTTTGCTGCGAAAGATGAGTCGACCGCCAGGCGCGCCGTGGTGGGGATGATCATCGGCGTTGTCGTTATAGAGACCGCGATCAGCCTTCTCGCAATTGTGGGAAGTGCAAAGTACGCGACGCTTGCCCCGTTTGCCCTTGCCGACGGAACCATCGACAAGGCGGCAACAGAGACGATTATCCTCCAAATGGCGCGGTTTGACCTTCCGCCCGTTGCAGGCGTGCTCCTTATTTGCGCGGCCGTTGCCATCATTCTTTCGACCGCGAACACGTTCCTCATGGTTCCCTCGACGAATATTACGCGGGATATCTATCAGAGATTCATCAATCCGAATGTCTCCGAGGTGAAGATCGTCATGTTCCAGCGTTTTTGGATCGTGGCGCTGGGGATTCTTGCTTTTGTTCTTGCGAATTTCTTCAAAAGCATCCTCGATATGGCATTTACTGCCTACGCAATGGTTGGAGCCGGAATCACCCCCGCACTTCTGGCGGCCTTTCTCTGGAAGCGTGTCACGGTGGCCGGCGGAGTGGCGTCCATTGCCTCAGGAATGGGCGTGACGCTCCTGATAACAATAGCGAATTTTGTGCTCGCCGAGCCGGTCATCGAGACCGATTATATTATCCTGCCCGCAGCTGCAGCCTCGATCATCGCGCTCTTCCTTGTGAGCCTCGTAACAGCGCCTTCACCTGTGGAGAAATGGAAGCCGTTCATGGAGAATATGAAGATGTAATGAATGGGAAGTAAGAAGTACAAAGTACGAAGTGAGAAGTGAGAAAAGCTGTCAGCGGTCAGCTATCAGGCGTCGGAAGATCAATAACTGATGAGAAGTGAGAGCTTACATTTGGTGCTGCTGGGTTGCTTGATTGCCTCCTCGGGATTGTGCCGCGCACAGGCGAAGTCTGGAGCGGAGGTCCTTGCGCGCTGCGAGAAGAACATGGAGGGGATTGAGGACTATGTCGTCGATCTGACGGCTGAGGTCGATATGGAGGGAGTGCGCATGCCCCGCATGGAAGCGACGATGTATTTCAAGAAACCCGACAAGGTGCACTTCGAGTCGCCGAACTTCGCCATGTTGCCCAGGGAAGGATTCGGGACCCCCGTTTCGCTCCTCATCGGACGATATGACGCGACCTTAAGGGGGGAGGAGATGATCGGTGATATTCCGACCCACAAGCTCCATCTCGTGGCAAAGGATCCTGCGGCCAGGCTCCAGCAGCTGTACGTGTGGGTAAACAAATCGAACTCGACGGTTGTGAGGACCGAGAGCGTTCCATATCAGGGACGGTCAGTGAAAATGGATTTTACGTATGCGTTGCAGGAAGGCCGCTATTGGCTTCCCTCGAAAATGCAGGTAGAGCTCAAGGCCCCGCCGGTGGACACGACAGATTCCGTTCAACCGATGGCCGTACCCGGCGCCCCGCAACTGGGCACGATGAGGCGTGCAAGAAGAAGCGGGAAGATAACAATCGAGTATTCCGATTATCGTATCAACACAGGACTTTCCGACGAACTCTTCAAACCTCAAGAAACGGACAACCCATGAGACGAGTGGTCATAACGGGAATCGGGATGGTGAATCCGCTCGGGCTCAACACAAAAGATTCGTGGGATCGCTGCGTGAAAGGGATCTCCGGAATCGATCGCATTACCAGATTCGATGTCAGCGCCTACCCGACAAGGATCGCAGGAGAAGTGAAGGGATTCAACGCCGCCGACCATATGGATCGCAAAGATGTAGGCCGGTACGATCTTGTGTTTCATTATTCGTGGGCGGCGACCAAAGAGGCAGTTGCCGAGGCTCGGCTGGCCGTGCAGGGCGAAGATGCGGAGAGAGTGGGAGTCATCATCGGGTCGGGGATCGGAGGATTGAAGAACATCTTCGAGACGAGCATTGAAATCGACAAAGAGGGACCGCGAAGGGTGTCGCCGTTCTTTGTTGCAGGCTCAATCATCAACACGTGTTCGGGGTATGCAGCGATTCGGTTGGGAGCGAAGGGCCCGAACTACAGTGTTGTTTCGGCATGCGCAACCGGCAACCACGCAATTGCCGACGGTTTTCACAGCATCCGGCGGGACGAGGCTGACGTGATGATCGTTGGCGGATGCGAGGCCCCGATCATTGCGCCCGGGTTGGCCGGTTTCTGTTCGGCAAGGGCTCTCTCGCGGCGGAACGACGAACCGGTCAGGGCGTCGCGTCCGTTTGACAAAGATCGCGACGGGTTTGTGCTTGGGGAAGGAGCTGCGGTCCTGGTGATTGAAGAGCTGGAGCACGCGAAAAAGCGGGGAGCTCCCATGATCGCGGAAATACTCGGATGCGGATTGAGCGGCGATGCGTTTCACATTACCGCCCCTTCGGAAAAAGGTGAAGGAGCTGCGAGGGCCATGAAGCTCGGCCTCAAATGGTCGGGACTCAAACCGGAGCAGATCGACTACATCAACGCGCACGGGACTGCGACACCGATCGGAGATGTCGCAGAGACGGACGCTGTGAAGGGCGCTTTTGGAGATCACGCCCGAAAGGTCGCAATCAGCTCGACAAAATCGATGACCGGCCATCTGCTTGGCGCAGCTGCGGCGCTTGAAGCCGGTTTTACAGCCCTCGCGTTGCGCGACCAGGTCATTCCTCCGACCATCAATCTGGAAACACCCGATCCGCTGTGCGACCTCGATTATGTTCCGAACAAATCCCGCAAGGCAGAGATACGATACGCCATGTCAAACGGATTTGGATTTGGCGGGACAAACACATCTCTTCTTTTGGGGCGGATTTCCTAATTTTCCATCCGTAATTCATCAATCTAGAAGCATTTCCAGGACCAAGGACGATTCTGTCCGAAAAACAGCTTGACAAGGGGAGTTTGTTATCATATATTTAGGCTAACCTAAATCAATTTTATGGTTAATATTATCTTATGGCAAGCGAACAGGTCGAAAACTACCTGAAGCAGATTTACAAGATCCAGGAGCAGGAGGGACGCGTAACAACCTCTGTTCTCTCCGACAGGCTGCAAATCTCGGCGCCGTCGGTGACGGAAATGATTAAGAAGCTCGCCGACGAGGGGAGCGTGACGTATACACCGTACAAGGGAGTGGAGTTGACCGGGGCGGGAAAGAAAAAGGCGCTTCACATTGTACGAAGACACCGGCTCTGGGAATTGTTCCTCGTTGAGATCCTGAAGTTTCCATGGGACGAAATCGATGAAGAGGCGGAACGCCTCGAACACTTCATGTCTGAGAAGCTGGAGAAAAGGATCGATGAGATTCTCGGCTATCCGAACCGCGATCCCCACGGCGACAGCATTCCTACTCCCGACGGGAAAGTCGAAGGAGCACATCATTCTCCTCTCGCCGCCATCGTCCCGGGGACGACTGTGCAGGTTGCCCGCGTGAGCGATGAGAACCCTGAGATCCTCCAATACCTTTCAAAGCTCGGTGTCGCGCTGGGGACAGAGTTAGCGGTGACGGACATGATGAACTTTGACGGATCACTTCGGGTAAAGGTGGGAGACCGGGAACAATTCATCAGCTCCAAGCTTGCCCAGAATATCTTTGTCACAACACTTGAAAAGGCCGGGACATCTCAATGAACATCTCGTGGGACATCGTTCTGCTGATATGTGCGCTGTTGGCGGTGGTCCTTTTTGTTCCCCGCTCCGGAATTCTTGCGCGGCTCCGTCGTGATAGTCGGGAAGCCATCCGTATCCTGCGCGAAGACGCTCTGAAGCATGTTTATCACTGTGAATACTCCGGAATAGCCTGCACACCCGACAGCCTTGCAGGGGCATTGGGACTGAAACGCAACGCGGCGGTTACCCTGACGGAAGAACTGGGAGAACGCAGGCTCATTTCCTACGGCGGCACCGAAATTACGCTGACCGATGCAGGGCGAGCATATGCGCTTTCCATCGTTCGCCTCCATCGCCTGTGGGAGCGTTATCTCTCGGATGAAACCACTGTACAGGAACTTCGCTGGCATGAAGAGGCGGAAAAGCAGGAGCACCGACTTTCAGACGAAGAGGCCCGCGCCCTCGCGAAGAGGTTGGGTCAACCTCTCTTCGATCCTCATGGGGATCCCATCCCGGGCCCGGGTGGCACCGTTCCTGAACAGAAGGGAAAGCTCCTCAGAGCGTTTTCCGGGGGAGAGGTTGTGCGGATACTCCACGTAGAAGACGAACCGGCCGAAGTCTATGCAAAGCTCGTTGCTCTGAGACTTTTTCCCGGGACGACCGTCAGGATAACCGAGTCGACAGCCGAGAAAATGATCATTGAGACGGAGGGGCGCGTCATCGAGCTCACCATAGGCCTGGCGGCAAATATCACAGCCAGGCGCGTACCAACGGCGCAACTCAAGGCGGGCCAGCGCACGCTCGCATCCTTGACGCCCGGCTCGGAGGGGACCGTGTCAGAGATTTCCCCCGGATGCAGAGGCCTTCAGCGCAGGAGGCTGATGGATCTTGGCGTTATTCCGGGCACAAGAATCGGCGCGGAGATGAAGGCGGTGGGAGGCGACCCCACGGCCTATCGCGTTCGAGGAGCCGTGATTGCATTGCGCCGCCGGCAGGCAGAACAGGTTTTTCTGAAAGATGAAGAGAAAGCGAAATGAAAACACACACCGAACAATGTGAAGTATGCCCCGTGAACAAGAACGCGAAGCTCATTCGCATGGGGATCGATATCGGCTCGGCCGACTACGTGGTTGCCCTGGCAGGCAATCCGAACGTTGGAAAGAGCACTGTCTTCAACGGCCTTACCGGCCTGAAGCAGCATACGGGAAACTGGCCGGGAAAAACCGTCCTGCGGGCCGAGGGGGCGTATTCGTTCGGCGGCAAGAGGTTCAAAGTGGTCGACCTGCCGGGTACGTATTCGCTCCTTTCAACAAGTTCGGACGAAGAGGTGGCGCGCGATTTTCTGTTATTCGGTGAGCCGGATGTAACCGTCATCGTGGCCGACGCAACCCGGCTGGAACGAAACATGAACCTGGTCCTTCAGGTTCTGGAGATCACCGACCGGGCGGTAATCTGCCTCAACCTGGTCGATGAGGCTGAGCGTCACGGGATTACGGTGGATGTCCGATCACTGATGCGGGAGACGGGTGTCCCGGTCGTCCCGACCGTTGCCCGAACGGGAGAAGGGCTTCCGGCTCTCCTGGGTATGATCAACGAGGTTGCTACAGGCGAATTTGTCTGCAAGCCGAAGCGGATCTGGACCGAGTCAAAGAGACTGAAGAAGGCGGTCGACGCAGTGGCAGAACAGCTTTCGCGGGAATTCCCGTCGCTGCCGAATGTCCGCTGGGTGGCTTTGAGACTGCTGGAAGGAGATCAACGAATCATCGAGGCTGTCCGATCCGGGGAACTTGCCGAAACAGCCGGGAGAAACGGAAACACTCAGGAAGAGAAAGCGGGTCGTCATGGCACGACGTGAAGAGATTCTGAAGACAGTTGAATCGCTGCGATGGGATCTGGGCGAAGATTTTCATGATCATACGGTTGAGGCGCTCTATGCCGAGGCGGCACGGATTTCTTCCCGCGCGGCCGTCGTCGCGGAAGGAGCCGTTCGGCCGCGGTTTGACCAAATCCTCGATCGCCTGGTTACCAACCGATGGACCGGGTTCCCGCTCATGGTGCTCATCCTCGCCGTGGTCTTCTGGATTACCATCGAAGGCGCCAATGTGCCGTCGGCGTTCCTTGCAAGTATCCTTCTGGATACTCTTCATCCCATTCTCAAGGATTTCGGTGCAGGGATCGGTCTCCCGTGGTGGCTGAACGGCTTTGTGTTCGACGGAATGTACCTTGCGATGGCCTGGGTGGTGAGCGTGATGCTTCCTCCCATGGCGATCTTCTTTCCGCTCTTTACTCTCGCAGAGGATTTCGGTTATCTTCCGCGCGTTGCCTTCAACCTCGACAGCCTCTTCCGGAAGGCGGGTGCGCACGGGAAACAGGCGCTGACGATGGCCATGGGATACGGCTGCAACGCCGCGGCGATCATCTCGACGCGGGTCATCGACAGCCCCCGCGAACGCCTCATCGCCATCCTGACAAACAATTTTGCCATCTGCAACGGCAGATGGCCCACACAGATTCTCATTGCCACCATCTTTGTCGGGGCGCTCGCTCCGCCGGCCCTCTCCGGCCTGGTCTCTTCGTTTACGGTCGTCGCGGTTGTGATGGTCGGTATCGGCATGACGTTCCTCGTCTCCTGGGGATTGTCGAAAACGATCCTCAAAGGAGAGGCATCGTTCTTCAGCCTCGAGCTCCCTCCGTACCGTCCTCCGCGAATCTGGCAAACTCTCTACACATCGATGATCGACAGGACGCTCATCGTGTTGTGGCGGGCGGTGGTGTGGGCTGTGCCGGCGGGCGCCGTCATTTGGCTCATATCCAACATTCAGGTCGGGGGAGTGAGCCTTGCCGAGCACACGGTCGACTTCCTCGATCCTTTCGGAATCGCTGTCGGCTTGAACGGAGTGATTCTCCTCGCCTACATCATTGCGATTCCGGCAAACGAGATTGTCATCCCCACCGTCCTCATGCTGACGGTGCTGGTTACGCGGATGGCCGGAGTCGGGGGCGGCGTGGGAGTGATGTTTGAGCTGGATTCAGAGCTGGCAACAGCCGAGGTTTTGAAAGCGGGCGGGTGGACTCTGTTAACAGGGATCAATCTGATGCTTTTCAGCCTTCTGCACAACCCCTGTTCGACGACGCTTTACACAATCTATAAAGAGACTCAAAGCGCGAAATGGACGACGCTGTCTGCGGTGATTCCGACTGTCATTGGTTTTGTGGTGTGCTTTGCGGTGGCGATGGGATGGAGGGCATTCTAGCGGTCAGCGATCAGCTTACAGCTATCAGCTGCTGACCGCCGAAAGCTGACAGCTGTCCGCTATTTCAACGAATCAAAATCTCTCCCCTCGTTGATCCAGATTTCCACCACACGGATCGCCGGGAATTCCTTCAACGTCCGTTCTACCTGTGCGCGCAGGCGCGGGGCCGTCAGGAGCCCTGAGAACTGCGCCCCCCCTTCAAGATAGACGTACGCTGTGTCCCCGCCGACCCGAAAAGCCTTCAGATGCAGACCTTCGAGCGTCGTGGAGTAGCCCTCCGGTATCTCATCTCCGTGAGGACCGGCGAGAAGCTGTTCCATGGCAGTCTTCTCCGGCGTGAGGGTGACAATCTTCCGGTCCACGGAATAGAGTAGGAACGGGGGAGGAGTGCCTGCCACCATCTTCATGTCCATGGCTTCCCTGGAATGGTTGACAAAGTAGATCCGAAGAAGGTGCTCCTGCGATTCGGGGCGCGAAGTGGAGCAGCCGGCGGCAACACTCAGGACGAAGGAAAGAACAGCGGAAGTCGTTCTCATTTGAGGAGCATCATTTTCTTGACAGAAACGAAATTGCCTGCTTTCATATGATAAAAGTATAAGCCACTGGCAAAGCCCGTTCCATCAAACACCGCCCGGTGACGTCCGGCCGGTTGTTCTTCTTGTACGAGGAGTGCCACGCGCTGGCCGAGTATGTTGAAGACAGAAAGCTCGACGGGGGCGGAACGCGGGAGCGCGTACTCGATCGTTGTCGAGGGGTTGAAAGGATTGGGGAAGTTCTGGCTCAATTCATATTCCGAGGGCAATACCGGCGGACCGTCGCCGGCTACTTCGGTGACACTGTTTCCGGCTCTCAAGTCATCGAAGTAGATTGTACCGCTGAGAGACGCTCCGCCCACCTGATAGACCATGAAGCTCGAGAACTTCCTCGGGGTCGATACGGTGCTGACCGGAACGGCACTCAGGGGAAGTGTCATCAGCTTCCAGCCGGTCCAGTTGATCGGACCAAGGCTGACGGTCGCAAAGTTCGTCACACCTGTATAATAGTAGAAGGCAAACCGCAGCGTATGCCCGCTGTTGTCGCCGTATACCCATGCTCCGATCAACGATCCGCCCACCTCGACACTTGGAGTCGTCGGGGTATGCTCGCGGATAACACCGCCGGCAGAATTCTGAAATGTATATGTCAATTTACCTGCCCCCGATCCGCTCCTCTTTGTATCCGCGACTATAGCCCATGTCGCAATAACCCCCGTCGTGCTTCCACTGACGGAAGGTTGCCACCAGTCTGCCCCCGATTCCACTTCGTTGATTGAAGTTCCCGGAAGGGCCACGGCATTGCCTGTCGCAAAAGTGAGATTCAGCGGCGGAATGGAGTTGTTACCGTAGTCTTTGATCTGGTCCGTTACGGACAGTCGGTAGACACTCTCATGTTCCAGGTCGGCTTGAGGCCGTACCCTGATGGTTGTCCCGGAGGCCTCCACTACCGATGTGATTCCGGGATTCCCGTCAATGAGAACGCTGTCGGCATCCCGAATCGAGAATGCGCCGCCAAAGGTCTCGGACCTGAGCGGTTCGCTGAATCGAAGAATAAACTCGAGGGAAATGCTGAGTCCTGTCTGATTGTCGGCCGGGTAGGTTGACACAACCGAAGGAGCAATGCTGTCGATTTCGGTTGTCTGGAACATGAACGAATAGGTTTCTCCTCCGCCCACACCATTGCTGTCGACATCAAGCCCCACGTTCAAGTAGTTGCGCGCCGTGGTGTCAATGGTAAAAGTATAAGTGGTATCGTACAGGAACTGCGCTGACGGAGTAAAGGTCAGGGTGCGGAAATCGACGGACCATGAGAAAGTCCCAGAAACGGCCGGCGAGATGGCGACCGCCGATTCGGTCAGTCCCTTTTGCATCCGCTGATCGAATGAAACGGAAACAGACTCGTACACCTGGATCGGTTGGGCCGGGGGAGTGGAAACGATATGCGGAGCTGTGGAGTCGTCTTTGACGATCTGCATGTAGAAATCCCAATCCCAATACGGGCCGGGATCGGTGTGGGTGTTACAGCTCGGATCGAAGTTGGGGTAGGTGACCTTGTACACCGTATTCACCCAATTCACCCAGGCCCCGTTTGCCTTCTCTCCGTGTGCTATGATGTGGTTGCGGTCCTTCGGAATTCCCCATGCATCGCAGAGATGCTTCGTGAGCCGTGCAGAGGCGATGTACATTTCCGGAGAGAACCAGGCCGGGTTATTCGCGAATCCCTCGTGCTCGATCCCATAGGAATACCTGTTCCAGCAGAGTGCATGCCAGGCCCAGTACTGCTCCTCCACCATTTGCGCGATATCGCCCGCCAGACTGTCGTTGGCGTTATCCTGCAGTCCGTTGATACAATAGTGCGCACTGGCCTGTGTCCCTGATTGCTGAAAGTAAGAAAGAACGCTGATGTAATATCCTTCCATGTCGTGGATGACGACGAAATCTCGCGCGTATCCCGTAGTGTACCAGTGGCCGGGGTAAGCCGGCACCCAATCTGCTTCGGGATAGTCCGGCTGGGCGGCTGTCTTTGCAAGACGCGGTTGTTGGGCGAGATGAGCTTCACTCCATGCCCGAATCGCCGTTCGCTGAAGAGGCGCCAGGTTCACCGGCCGCCCCTGAATGCGGATACCGAAGTCGTTGTATCCCTTTGCCAGTCTTTCATAGATCTGAAGAGCATGTTGTTGGGCAAGCTCGGGCTGCGGAATTCCGCAGTACGCCGCAATTGCATTCTGCCAGCTTTCAAGCTCTCCTCGTGTCGTTCCCTCAGGCACGGGAAGCGTCTCATAGAGCGATCGAAGATATGCGGCAGCACCGCGTACGTTATGGACGAGATCCTTTTTCAGAACATCAGGCTCCATCCCGAGAAGGCCCGCAGCTTTCTCCAGGCTGTGTCCGAACCAGCCGTCACTGCGGAGGGCCATCACGCCATAGGCGCGGGGGAGTCCCATGCAGCTTGCCGTATCACCTTCGGCCCACTCCAGATGTTCCCAGCGGGTTTCGGCAAACGCAATGCCTCTGAGGATGTCAGACGGCACATGGAATTCCGCAGCCGCCGATTCGAAAGTAGACTGCAGGAAGGCTTTCTCCTGGGCCGCGACGATGGAGAGGAGAAGAAACATCAGGAGCAAAATGAATCGAGTCTTCATCTGAGATGCCGTGGTTTGATTTACGATCGTGAACCTTGAAACCTGAAGCCTGAAGCCTGAAGCCAAAACCCGAAATCCCAATTTGGCCTGCGAACGTTTCTTGTGAGCAGGGGCCAAATTGAGGATCCCGCCGCTGTTAGGCGGGACCCGAAACCCGAAATGTCAACTTAAGCCGGAATCGGTCTCCGTTCGTTGGCACCGGTCACACGCGACGATGGAAAAATCCGGGAATTTGAAGCCGGCGAAAGCTGAATGGCTTTTTTCGCGCTATTTTACGAGCACCATCTTTCTTGATGCCCGGTAGTGGGGGGTCGTAAGAGTATAGAAGTAAACGCCGCTGGGTACCGATGAAGCCTCCCAGGTAACGCTGTATCTCCCCGCCTCTTGTTCCTCATTCACCAGTACCGCCACCTCTCGTCCCAGCATGTCAACAACACTCAGTCTCACGTAGCTCACAGCTGTCCCCGCCTTCGCGGGAATCTGATAGCTGATGGCTGTCACCGGATTGAACGGATTCGGATAATTCTGAAACAGTGCAAAATGATCGACCGTTCCGGGGAGCTTCTCGACGGAATTGATGACGCCGTTTCCGGAGAGGGACACTTTCACGGGATTGACCGCCGAACTGTTGACGATAAAGAGCGTGTCGGAAGCGATACCCACCCCCTGAGGTGCGAAAGTGATACTCAGGAACACTGTGTCTCCCAGCTCCAGCGAAAAAGGGAACGATTGTGGCGGGGAAACCTGGAAAGCCGCAGTCTTCGTGTAGATGCTGTCTATCTGAACGCCATTGACGGACGGACTGCTCAGATACATGGGACGCACCTTGCTGGTGTCTGTTGTTACGGTTCCGAAGCCCATGAATGAATGACTGATGAGCAGCGAGGATGCCGGGGAGCTACCGGTCGCGGCTGCGATAATCGTTCCGCTGTCGGAGGCCAGGACCATGGCGTCCGAGAAGGAGCCGAACGTTGCAGGGCTGAAGAACACTTCGATCGATGTGCTGTCGCCGGCGGCGATGGTGTCCGGGAGGGTGGCCGTTGTCCAAAACTCCCCTGTCGAGTTCGAAATGTTTTTGAGGACGATGCCGTAGGAAGCGCGGTTGCGAACGACCAGCATGACCACGGCCGTGTCGCCTTTCTTGACCTGCCCGAAAGAAACAGGAGCGGCCGCCCTCAGGGCAGATTCCGTTCGGAACGATAGGTGGAGCGTATCGCCGCCGATCTCGTCGCCATTGAGGTCCACACCATATCCGTTCAGCCCCTTTGCCTCCGAATCGATCATGATGGTGTAGGGGGTGTAGTATTCCAGCGTATCAAACGTCGCCGTGAGCCATTTCCGGTCCGGCGTCCAGGTGAATGTGGCGTTCGCCACGGGGGAGGTCGAAAATGCCTGTCGCACCGAAGCGGTGTCCATCTGGTAACTGAATCGAACCGACACGGCCGCGTTCACGGCAATCGATGTGTCGCCGTCAACCGGGGTCGTCTGGAGGACGGTGGCGAAGGAATAGGAGAGAACGTTATCCAAAAAATGGACCCCACCTGTGCCAACCGTTACCTCCACGGTATCCTCGATGAAACCGGGAGTGTCGAATATGACTGTGTGAAGTCCTGTTGCTAGCGAGTCGAACATGTAGAAACCGTTGTTGTATGTGTCGCCTGTGTAGATCCGATTCTCGGGAAGGATTCTCACAACCGTCCCGTTCATGGGTGCTCCCGTCTCGGCATTGGTCTGGATTCCCGCGATGATGCCGAATGTATCCGCAGGGGCGCCGAAATACTGCAGAAACGCTTTCGTGAGAGCGTAGGCCTCCATCTTCCGATAATCGTTGTTCATCAACCGGCGCGTTTCCGGGAAGTAGTCATGAAACGATCCCTCTGAGAGTTCCCCCGGCATTGTTAGCCCGCTGAGGACGCCGAGATTAAATCCGCCATTCGTACCGCCATAGAATGTGTAGTCCAAATAAACGCCTTCAACAATATTGCCGACTGAAGATTGTGTCCTCAAATGAGCGCGAATCTGGGTATAGATATTGCTCGACATTGTCACCGCCTCCGGGAACTCGGGTTGACGAGTCTCGATGTCTTCCTTAAGCAGGACGATGGTTCGGTTGATTGTGGTGTTAGAAGAGAGTCCCGAAGCATTACTGTGAATGGAATGGAACCAGTCTGCGTAAACCGAATTTGCAAACTGCCACCGTTGGGTCAATGTGGGGTCATCGCCGGGAGAGGGATCGGGGTTGGCGTTTCCCTGTCGCGTCAGGTAAACGGTGTCGACGTACGGTTCCAGGAGGGCTTTAAGATGGAGCGCTTTGTAGAAATTACTTTCCGACTCCCAGAAATCGATGCCGGGATCGGGAATAAGATGACGGTCGTCCGATTCATACCCGCCATGGCCGGGATCGATGACGATCACCAGACCTTCAAGCTGAGCAGAGGATATCGCGGGAATAAGAAAAAGAAGGATGGAGAGGAATCGTTTCAAGCTCTCACTCGGTGTACGTAAGAATGAATATCCTGCCGTCGAGAGTATTGAACGCTATCTTCTTCTCGCTCGGCGAGCAGGAAGGGAAGAGTTCGATGATGTCAGGGGTCTCGGTGAGGGCGACCGTTGTCTTCCCGTCGTGTGAAACGAGCATGATGTCCGACGAAAGGATCCGGTGTCCGTCGTCCCGATCGTCCATGTACGCGATCCATTTGCCGTCATGGGTCCAGGCGGGGGCATTGCGTCGGCCGAGCCGGCTTACGACATTGCCGTCCAGGTCAAAGACGAACGTACCCTGTTCCATCTGATTGGCTACAAGCAGCCTCCTGTCGGGAGAAAGGGAAGGCCAGATGTAGCGTCCGGTGCCGAGGGGATCGAGGATGACCCTCTCCGATCCCTTGAGCAGGGCGATGTTTGCATCATCGGTCGCGAGGATCTGGACGTTGCTTTCAGCCATTTCGAGCTTGTATTGCTCCGACCGCGCTCCCTTGGTATAACGGATCCCCTGGCCCGCAAACGTCGGTGCGGAGAGCCGTCTGCCGGAGTCGACGACCGAAACAGAGCGGGTATTCAGGTCCTGAAGGACAATCGTGTATTCTCTTCGGCGGCTGGCGAGGGTCCTTGTTGTCTTATAGGTGATTTTGCTTTCGTCGGCGGAAACGCTGAACCCATATCCGGCGCCGGGTTCATCCGTGATTTGCTCGACGGTGTTGTCCTGCAGCGAGTATTTCCAGATTCCCCGAAAGCCGGCGGCGGTGTAATACAGTGCATTGCCGCTTGGAGAGAATCTTGCATTCTGCCACGGTTGGTTCATTCCGAGCGGCAGCTCTTCCAAGGAGACAACTTTGGGTTGAGAGATGAGAAAAGAGGTCAGCAAAACAATCAAGATCAGAACATGCCGTATCAGTTTCATCGGTTACGCGCAGAAGGAGGTCGAAATATTCGCAAAGGAGGATGGAAGTTGCACACTGATAAGGACAGGAAAACTAGGTACAGATGCAAGGATTGACGTCACATCGTTGCGGGAAAAATACAGTTGCATGGCGGGAACTTGATTAATATATTCAGTGAGCCTTTATGCCAGAATTTCCTACCGACGCAACAGCCATCCGTTAGATTGAGGTCAGCATGCGACAATTACGTATTCTGTCAACCGTCCTCTGTGGGTTTGCCTGTTTCGGATTCCTCAACGCACAAACCGGAGGGAAGATCGCCGGAACGGTCACGGATTCACAGACCGGTGAAGCGCTTCCGGGGGCAAACGTTGTCATCGAGGGGACATCGATAGGCTCATCCACCGATCTTGAGGGCAATTACGTCATCCTCAACGTTCCTCCGGGAGTCTATATTGTCAACGTCTCCTTTGTGGGATATCAGCGCTCGCAGATACGCGACGTGAGGGTCTCGACCGGTTTTACGGCGAGAATCGATGTCACTCTTTCACCGGGTGAGATCGAGCTGGACCCGATCGTTGTCCAGGGGGAGCGTTCGCCCCTCATCCGCAAGGATCTCACGAATCCCGTTGCATCCCTCTCCGGCGAATCGTTCAACGAATTGCCTGTTACGGATATCTCCGAGGTCATTGGACTCCAGGCCGGGACCACGGTAGATGACGATGGCTCTATTCATATACGCGGCGGATACGGAAACGAGATTGCCTATACCCTGAACGGAGTCAATATCAACAACCCGTATGGCAACAGCCGTTCGGTGGGTCTGGCAACCAACGCAGTGCAGGAGGTTTCTGTTTCGAGCGGGACGTTTACGGCTGAATACGGCCAGGCGCTGAGCGGTGTCGTCAATTACGTTACAAAAGAAGGAGGCTCACGGCTGAGCGGGAGTGTCCGGTATCTGACGGGCGATCATGTGAGCTCACGAAGCGCCCTCTTTCCAAACATTGACAAAATCAATCTTTCGAACGTTTCGCGCCTTGAGCTTTCTCTCGGTGGGCCTGTCATTCCCAATACTCTGAGTTTCTTCGCATCAGGTGTCTACAGTTACCTCGGCGGGACGGTCTACGGAACGCGCCTCTATCGTCCCGAGGACTCGTATCTTTCCCGCG
>Ga0209002_10000200_pt1 | contig 44435 bp, 42 predicted proteins | sample Rifsed16ft2_FD_184010 | JGI IMG/M metagenome (GOLD analysis project Ga0209002, IMG submission 184010) | Soil microbial communities from Rifle, Colorado, USA - sediment 16ft 2 (version 2) | ecosystem: Environmental > Terrestrial > Deep subsurface > Rock core/Sediment | place: Rifle, Colorado...
TCGTGCGCGCCGCCTCCTCCCGGGCCGGGGACGCCTCGGCCCATCGCGGGCCCTCCACCTCCACCAGCACGGGACCGGCCTCCCTTCATCCCACGCTTGGCAGACTTCCGTGAGATACGCCAGCAGCGGGATCCCCCGCCGCCGGCAGCTCGTTCCCGTCGTCAGCATCCGCTCCACGAAGCGAGAGCCTCCGTCACTCTGCGTCCCGAAGCTCCCCTTGCGCCACAAGACCGCCGGGCGGAGGTCCCGCTCCGCGCGGTTGTTCGTCGGTTCGACCCCGGGCACGCGGGCGAACTGGAAGAGGGCGGGACGGAGAACCTGGCCGGATCTCTCCGGCCGGGCGTCCGGCTGGAGATAAAGGCCGGCGTCGAGGCGCCGGTCCTGCTGCTCTCCGAGTTTCCCCCCGGGTCGGAGAAGGAGGCCCTGGCGGCGAACCTCACGCCCTCCCTGTACACGGACGACGGCCTGGCCCGCCTCGCGGAGACGGTGCACCGCCACGGCGCGAAGCTCATCGGCCAGCTCAACCACTGCGCGCCTGATCGCGTCCGGATCGCGACTTGGCACAAGCAGTGCCGTTTCTCCATCTTTGAGCACCTCTTCCACTCCAACAGCGCGCGAGACAATGACCGGTCTGCCGCAAGCCATGGCCTCGAGAACGGCTATGCCCCACGCCTGGTTTTCGCACGGATAGACGTAGGCATCGCAGGCCGAATAGTAGTCCGGCAGCTCTTCATCGGGCACGCTTTGGAGCAAAAAGCTCACCACTTTCTCCAGTTGATGGTCGGCAACGAACTGACGAAGGCGCCGGACATAATGAGGAGCAACGCTGCCCAGGCCCACGATCATGAATCGGACATCATCACGGTGTTGTCTCAGAATAGGCATGGCTTCCAGGACATCTTCAATACGCCGGTGCGGCTCCAGGATGCCGAGCCAAAGCAAGAGGAAGGAATCACTCGGGATACCGTGCCTTTGCCGTATCTTGGCTCGACCTTGTGGCCTTTCGCCAAATGCGCGCGTATCAATGCCGCTTCGGATCACCCGGGCGGGACGGTGATAGAAGTTTTCAATCGCCCGTTTTACTTTTTCGTCCAGGACAACCACCTGATCGATCTGCCGCACGATTCGTTTTTGCACGTATCCCATCACGCGATCGACGGGCCACTGGAGCCACGGAGGGGAATAAGGCCGGTATCCGGGTTGCTCCCAGTTGCGGGCATCGTTGCACATCCACACAATCGGCACACCGGTTTTGCGCTTGCAATACAAGGCGGCGGCGTTCGCTGCCCTCGTGTGGGTGTTTAACAGGTCTCCAGGATCCTCGATCAAATGGGCCAGTTTCCTACTTTCATAGAGGTGCCTCTTAGCGGCGTAGAAAAGACGACGATGAGGAAGATTCGTTCTCGGGGGCACCCAATCCGGCGCAAGTCTTTCCACACACCGGATGTCGAGCGAGGTCGTGAGATCGGGATAGCATCGGGAGGGGTTATAGCGGTAGGCATAGACCGTCACTTTGTGCCCAAACTCCTGAAGCCATTTGGCCAGGAGCAGAAGTTGCCTTGGCGCACCTCCGTTGAATGTCAAATCGAGAATGAGCAAGGAAATTTTCAAATCTACTCCTCTAGCGCTCCCGGCCAACTCCCGTCGAGGCGGGCTCGCTTTTGCCCTGGTTTCGTCTTCCCTCCATCAGTTCCGTCCTCCCTTTCGCGTCGAGAATGCACGGCGCGGGAAGCGGGATGAGAAGTTTGCCTCCACGAGCGAGAAAGGCGCTCTCGCGGGTTTGAAACTCGTCGATGAAGTGCCAGGGCAGGACCAAGAACCAATCGCTATTCCGGCGGGCCTCTTCCTCGGCGACAATGGGGATCCAGGTCCCGACGGTGCGCTTGCCCCACTTGTCGGGATTCCGCTCGGCAGCCGCCTGAATCACCGTGCGGTCAAGTCCGAAGTACTGCAGCAGGGTGTTCCCTTTTGTGGAGGCTCCGTAAACGGATACCTTTTTTCCCTTTCGCACCTCCGCTCGAACGAAGCGGCACACTTTGTCACGGATACGCGAGACACGCCGGGCAAACTCTTCGTAAACTCGACGCTCGGTCAAGCCCAGGCGAGCTTCCTCAGAGAGCATCCTTTGCAGTCGATCGCCGGCCCCTTCCCGAGCTTTCAACCGGGAACCGGCATGCGTCACGTAGATCCGAAAACTTCCGCCGTTGACGTCGTTTGTTTCGACATCGAGCAGTGCCAGACGGTGGCGTTCGACCAGCGGACGGAGAGAAGTCAGCGAGTAATACTCCAGATGCTCGTGGCAGATGTTATCGAAGGCGTTTTGGGAGAGCATGAGGGGCAGGTAGCTCATCTGGATGACCCAAACACCTTCTCCGTCCAGGCAGCGGACCACGTCGGCGACGAAAGCGTTTGGATGCTCCAGGTCATAAAACATGGCGATGGAGGTGATGACTCTGAACTTCTCTCCGGCGACGGCGGCCGCATGGAAAAAGTCGTTGATGATTCGCTCGGTTCCGTCTTCTGCTTCCCGGACGAGATTTTCGGCCGGCTCGAAGCCGACCCTCCGGATGCCCGGCGTACGGTAGGAGCGGAGTAGCGTGCCGTCATTGCACCCGATGTCGAGCACACTCGAACCCGGTCGCACCCCGGCCACCTCCTCGGCCCTGGCGGCGACGTCAGCGAGGGCCGCTCGCATGGAGGCATTGACGCCGGACTTGTACCAATACTGGCGGTACAACCACTCGGAGGGAGTGGTGTGCCGCAACTGGAGCAGGCTGCACTGTTGGCAGAGGATCAGTTCCAGCGGAGCTCTCGGCAACTGCTGCCCGTCAGACGATTCAACAAAGTTGGATACGTAGTGGTCGCCAAGCTCCAGGACGGTGACCAAGGAAGCTGCCCCACAGGAGCGGCACGTTTGTCTGGTAGTTACCTTCTGTCTCATCGTCCCTCCCTCATACCGGCGGAGTTTCCACCGTTGCGACCAAGGCGGCACGAGGAGTGGCCCTTCGTAGCTCCCGATCCCTTGCTCGTGTTGTTTTTGCCGGCGCACTGTCTTGCTCACCCTTTGAGCGAACCGGCACAACTTTTGGATTTTCCTTCCTCCTGAGCGATCTTTGCCCGGTACCAGTCAATGGTTTTGCGCAAGCCCTCAAAGAAATCCGTGCGAGGGCGAAACCCGAAGGCACGTTCGGCTCGAGAGCCATCGAGCCTTCGACGCGGTTGGCCGTCGGGTTTGGAGGTATCCCAAACAATTTGCCCTGAGAAACCCAACTGGCGGCCAATGTGATAAGCGAGGTCCCGGATGGAGATTTCAAACCCCGTTCCAACGTTGACGGCTTCGCCGTCGTTGTATCGTTCGGTCGCTAAGAGAATGGCCTCGGCGCAATCATCCACAAACAGGAAGTCACGAGTAGAACTGCCGCTGCCCCAGCAGACGATTTCGCGATCGCCATTTCTTACCGCATCGAAGAATTTGCGGATCAGAGCGGGGATCACATACGACGTGTGGGGATCAAAATTGTCGCCCGGACCGAAAAGGTTTGCGGGAATCAAATAGATGCAGTTAAAAGCATACTGTTGGCGGTAAACTTTGGACTGAACCAAGAGGATTTTCTTGGCTATGCCGTAAGGGGCTCTGGTCTCATCCGGGTAGCCGTTCCAAAGCTCTTCTTCTCGCAAGGGGGTGGGCGCGAGTTTGGGGTAGGAGCTGGCTGTTCCTAAACACACCATTTTTTCAACCCCTCGCTGTCGCGCTGCCTCCATCAACTGAACCCCCATCATCAGGTTTTTGTAAAAAGCCGCGGCGGTATTCCCGCCGCCGACCGGATTGTCCACCACTCCGGCCAGATGGATAACAATGTGAGGCGACGCCTGGTCCAGCAAACGGGTGATGTTTTCCCACCTGGTCAGATCGCAAGTGGCGCGTCGCGGGACAGTGATCGAGGAGCAGCCGCGTTCCCGCAGTTTCCTGACAACGCAGGAACCCAGGAAGCCTGCCCCGCCGGTAACGACGACCCTCTTGTCGGCAAAGAAGCTTGTCATGGGCTCCCCTGGAGACAACCGCGATGGGAGCAGACTCACTCTGACGCCCGCGCTGACAATTGGCGTTCGAGCCGGCCGTTGAGCTGGTCGCCCAGCAACTTGATGTCAGCATCGACCATCAGCCGCACCAACTCCTGAAATCTCACTTTGGGTTCCCAGCCCAGCCGGCGTCGAGCTTTGCTGGCGTCACCTTGCAAAATATCCAATTCGGCCGGGCGCAAATAGCGGGGATCTATTTCGACATATTTCTTCCAATCGAGCCCTGCGTAAGCGAAGGCACACTCCACGAAATCCCGTACGGAGTGGGTTTCTCCCGTGGCAATGACATAATCACCCGCTTCCGGCTGTTGCAGCATCATCCAGATGGCTTCCACATATTCGGGGGCATAGCCCCAGTCTCGTTTCGCATCCAAACTTCCCAGATAAAGCTTGTCTTGCAGTCCGGCAAGAATGCGTGCTACGGCGCGCGTGATTTTGCGGCTGACGAACGTTTCCCCGCGGCGGGGGGACTCGTGGTTAAAGAGAATCCCGTTCGAAGCAAAGAGGCCATAGCTTTCTCGATAATTGACCGTCATCCAGTAGGAATAGAGTTTTGCGCACGCGTAGGGACTCCGCGGGAGAAAGGGTGTAGATTCGCTCTGCGGAACCTGACGAGCATTACCAAACATTTCGCTGCTGGCCGCGTTATAAAACTTTGCCTTGGTTCCTGTCTCCCGCATCGCCTCCAACAACCGCGTCGTCCCCAGCGCGGTTATGTCCCCGGTGTACTCGGGGATATCAAAGCTCACGCGAACGTGGCTTTGAGCCCCGAGGTGATAAATCTCGTCAGGCCGCAGCCGGTAGAGCAGCTTGATGAGGCTGGTCGAATCGCCAAGGTCGGCAAAGTGCAGGAACAGGCGAGCGTCACGCTCGTGCCAGTCGGGAAGAATATTGTCAATGCGGGTCGTGTTGAAGCTGCTTGACCGGCGTTTCATGCCGTGAACCTCGTACCCTTTGGCAAGCAATAATTCGGCCAGGTAGGAGCCGTCCTGTCCGGTGATTCCTGTGATCAACGCCCTTTTCACGAGATGCCCGACCTCCTCACCAACCGACCGTTCCATCCCCCACCCGGCCTCAAGCTAGCGCCTTTGCGCCGCAACCCCCGACCCCAATCGCTTGTTCGCCGCAGCCGATGGAGCGCGGCCGTCCGTCCGGAATGACTGGCGGGATCTAACGGCCAGCGATCGCGAACTTCTCCTTTTCGATAGCCGCCAGAGCCTTGGCTGCGTCTTCGACGAAACCGCGGACCGTATCGCGGCTGTATTTGTGGTCCACCATCTTGGCCAGGAAAGGCGGCGGGATGGTCACCACGTGGGCGCCGGCCAGGGCGGCGTTCTGCACATCCATGACGCCACGCATGCTGCCGGCAATAATTTTCGCTTTCATCCGCCAGGCGTCGAGCCAGCGCCGCACCGCCGCCACCGTCGGGTAAGGGTCATTGCCTTCATCGGCGATGCGGCCGCAAAACAAGCTCACGTAGGTGGCGCCGGCCTTGGCCGCCAGCATGGCCTGGTTGAAGGAAAGCATCGCGGTGGTATTGATGCGGATGCCCTGCGAGGCAAGTTGATGGATCACTCCCAGGCACGATTCGCCGTGTTGGTTGATAATCGGGATCTTCACGACAATATTGGGCGCCAGCGCCGCAAACCCCTGCCCCTGCACGACCATCTCTTCCCGGTTGTCCGTTGTCACCTCAACACTGAGCGGCGCCCCATTGAGCAACGCACAGAGGCGGCGGACGCCCGGCTCAATTTCGTAAACCTTGTCTTTGAAGAGAATGGAAGGGTTGGTGGTGACGCCATCCACCACCCCCTGGGCGACCCACTTTTGAATCTCCTTCGCGTCTGCGGAATCGAGAAAAATCTCCATCGCCACCCTCCAGAGCTTGAATTTGGCGACTCGCTTCCCAGAGATCCTGGCAAACGAAATGGGGCCGTACGCCTTGCCGTTCCATGAGGCGACAGACATCGCACTTCCAACTGCCAAGGTAGATGGTTCGGCAGCCGGCTCGCTGGCCTGCCTGGACATCGCTGGCGCTGTCTCCCACCATGTAGGAACGTTCGAGATCAATCCCGAAATCGGTTGCCGCCTGCAGCAGGAGTCCCGGCTGGGGTTTGCGGCAAGCACACCGTAGCCGATAGCGTTTCAAAGCTGCGCCGGGATGGTGCAGGCAGTAGAGCGCGGCATCGAGGCGAGCGCCCTGGCGAGCGAGAGAGCGCTTCATTTTTCGATCCATGGCGGCGAGCGTTCGGGCCGAGAAGTGGCGCTTGGCGATTCCCGGCTGATTGGAAACCACAATGACTTTGAACTGGAGCCGGTTGAGCCGCTGGATGGCTTCGCCCACCCGGGGGCGAAGATGAAATTGCTCGACCGTGAAGGGCGAATCAACCAATCCGATCTCCGGGTAATAGACGACGTCGTTAATCACGCCGTCGCGGTCAAGGAAGACTGCTCGCATACTGCCGCCTGTATCTTTTCCTTCAAGCAGAAGGTGATCAAATGCTCGAGCACCAGGTGGAACGATTCGACGTGAGGAGTGGAAGGAAACGGCACCACCAGGCAAACATCGGCGATGGCCTTCATCGCCCCGCCGTCAAAACCGCTCAAACCAATGGTGGTGCCGCCAAACTCTTCCTTGGCAACCAGCATCGCCTTCAAAAGATTTTGCGACCACCGGTCGGCCTTGTCGCGGCCGCTGCCACCATGCACGCTGATGCCGATGAGCACGTCGCCCTGCCGCATCAGGTTGCGCAGTTGCTCGGCAAAGAGGTTGTCGAAGCCGTTGTCATTGATCCAGGCCGTCATGAGGGGAATGTTGTCGGTGAGGCTGATGGCGCGGAGGCGCTTCTGTCCCTCCACAATCGTCACCTTGGAAAGATCGCAAGCAAAGTGAGTGGCGGTAGAAGCCGAGCCGCCGTTTCCCATGAGGAATACGCCCCGGTCGCTTCGCCAGGCATCAAAGAGCACTTCGATGGCGCGATCGATCTCCTCGCGAGAAAGCCGCTCGATGATCGTCTGCATCTCACCGAGGTAGCGGTTGATGTAAGCGGTGTTTGACATGGCATTGCGTCCCCGGGGCACGGCGCCGGCGGCCGAAGCGCCCTCAGAAATTCACCAAGACCTTCGAGCCATCCTTTTCAATCCGGAAGCGCATTTCCTGTAGGCCTTCCTGTTCCATGACGCTGCGCAATCGTTGCTTTCCGCCGTTACAGTAGAACATCAAGAACCCGCCCCCGCCTGCCCCCATCAACTTCCCGCCCAGCGCCCCGTTGGCGCGAGCGATTTCGTACCAGCGATCAATGCGGCTCTCTGAGACCTTTGGTGAAAGTCCTCGCTTGACCTGCCAATGGGCGTCGAGAAGCCGGCCGAACTCGTCCAGATCCCCGGCCAAAAAGCAACGTTGCACTTCTCGGCCAATCTCCTTGATGCGATGAAGCCTCTCGATTTGTTGGTTTCTTTCTTTGCCGGAAGCGTCACGTTGTTCGCCGAGGACTTCCGAGGCATTGCGCCGGATGCCGGTATAGAAAAGCAGGGTGTTGCTTTCAAACTGCTCGCGGGCATCCGGGCTAAGCCGCAGGGGCAGGGCGGAAACGGTTCCGTCGCGAGCAATTTCCAGACAGGTGACTCCGCCGAGCGCCGCCAGATATTGATCCTGTTTGCCGATGGGTTCGGCCAAGGTATCCATTTCGATCTGGCAAGCCTCCTGGGCCAGTTGTTGCGCGGAGACATACTCTCCCCCGTAGGCATGCAAGGCATTCAGCAGGCCGACGGTAAAGCTGCTGGAGGTGCCGAGCCCGGTATTGGCCGGAACATCGGCCAGGGAAACGATTTCAATCGGGTCCTGAACCTTGAGCAACTTGAGCGCCTCGCGGACCAGCGGGTGCTGGATTTGCTCGACGGCATCGACAATCTCCGTCTTCGAATAGCTCACCCGTATGCTGGGCTCAAAGCGGCGTTTCACGATGACGTAGACATATTTGTCAATCGCCGTCGCCAGCAGAAAGCCGCCATGTTCGTTGGCATACCACGGCAGGTCTGTTCCCCCGCCGCCGAGTGGCAACCGAACTGAGGTCCTGGTAACAATCATGGGGTGTCTCCGTCCTGCACTGCCTTGTGCGGGGCTCGGCGTATTTTCTTCCTCGGGTCTCGACCGGAAGGGCGATGCTGCCCGGCTTAGCCTTCAGTGTGAACCCTGCGCCGCGCTACGCGCTTCTTCTTCGGGCGAAGCCTCGGCGTAGCTCGAGTAGTAGTTGTAGTAACTCCGCTCGTAGTAGTAGCTGTCCTGTGTCACATCCACGTTGTTCAGCACGACGCCAAGGACGTTCCCGCCCGCTTCCGCCAGCAAGGCATGAGCCCGCCGCACCAGCTCGCGCGGGGTCTTTCCGCCTTCGACGACAAGCACCACGCGTTCGACAATCCGCGCCAGGATGCGGGCGTCGGCCACGTTGAGCACCGGCGGCGAGTCCAGAATCACCACGTCATAGGTCTTGGCCGCCTGGCCGACCAAATCGTCCATGCGCGGTGCGCTCAAGAGTTCAGAGGGATTCGGCGGCACCGGCCCGCAAACCACCACGTCCACATTGGGCACGTAACTGTGCTGGATCACGTCCGCAGAGGGGAGGAGCCCGGTCAGGTGGGTGACCAAGCCCTGGCGGCTGTCGAGTTGGAAAATGCGGTGCAGTCGCGGCTTGCGCAGATCGCTGTCAATCACCAGGACACGACTTCCCAACTGCGCCAGCGCGATGGCCAGGTTGGCCGCCGTGGTGGTCTTGCCTTCTCCCGGGCTGGCGCTGGTGACGAGCAAGGTCCGCGGGGCATGCTCGGCTGCCGAGAGCAAAATCGAGGTGCGCAGACTGCGATAGGCTTCTTGCAAAGCGGTGGGGCTGGTCTCGTGGGAAATAATTTCGGAAGCTCGTACTCCGGCAGCGAGCTTTCTGCGGCGCGAACCATAGCCGTAGAGGCGGCGGTGGCCGTCGAGGCTGGTGACCGAGGGAATCATGCCCAGCCAGGGCGCGCGCAGGTAGCGCTCAATGTCATCCGGACTCTTGAGGGTATTGTCGAGATACTCTTGCAAGAAGGCAGCGCTGGCGCCGAGGCCCAGCCCAAAGGCCAGCCCGAGCGCGAGGTTCAGCAAGATCATCGGCCGCACCGGCTTGCGAGGAATTTCCGCCGGGTCCACCACCCGGATGTTGCTGGCCTTCAAGCCGGCCGACACGCCGGCCTCTTTCAGTCGCTGCAACAATCCCTCGTAGAGCTGTTTGTTGGTGTCCACCTCACGCTTCAGGATGTTGTACTGGATGGTCTTCTCAGCAATTTGCTCCGCCTCGCGCTTCTGGCGTTCAAAAGCAACCCGCAGCATTTCTTCCCGGCGCACTGCGGCCAGATAGTCGTTGGTGAGCTTCTGCGCGCCGCGGTTTCGCTCTTCGGCCAGCACCCGCTCGACCTCGTCAATCTGCCTTTGCAACTGCACCACCTGCGGGTAGTTGGTCGAGAAGGTGGAAGTGAGTTGAGAGTATTGGCGTTTCAGTTCCGCCAGACGAAGAGTAAGGTCCTGCATCAACTTGCTGTCGAACACCCCCGGCAGCGATCCCGGGTCGCCCTCCTGGACAAGCCGATAGACGGATTCCTTCTGGATGCGCTCGGCTTCAGCCTCGGATAGTTCCGCCTGCAGCAATTTCAGGCGCTCGTCAACGATCTTCCGCCGCTGCCCTGATTCGTCCTCGAGAAAAACGATGGCGTTGTGGCGAGCATAGCTTTGGAGTTCGTCGTCGGACTTTTCCAGCCGAATCTTGAGCGCGGTGAGCTCCTGAGAAAGCCACTCCGAGGCTTTTTGGGTGGCCTCCCAGCGGGCTTCCAGGTTCTGGTTGATGAAAGAGCCAGCCAAGGCGTTCACGGTTTGTGCCGCCAACGCCGGGTCAGCCGAGTCAAAGCTCACCTTGACCAGCCGGCTGCGTCGCACCGGCTCCACGCCCAAGCGCTTGAGAAAGTTTCGCAAGACGACTTGATATGTTTTCGCCGAATGTTTTTCCTCCAATCGCTCCTGAGCGCGCACCTCGACCGGGGCCGTTTTCCAGGGCCACCAGGAGCGGGGCAGAAATTCCGGTTGCCGGTCGAGGCCCAGCTCGTCAATGACCCGCAACGCCAGGCTGTGGCTCTGCAAAATCTTGTACTGGGTTTCCAGGTATTCATCGGAGTCCGAGCTGAACTGGAAAATCTCCTTGAAGCTAAAAATCTGCGGGTTTTCCTTGTCAATCTGCAGGGTCGCCTGAGCGCGGTAGATCGGCGTCTGTCGGACGGTGCCGACGAGCACCACCACAAAGAGCACCACAAAGATACTGAGCACGGTCCACCGGCGCTTGCGCAAGATGCGCCAGTAGTCCAACAGATGAGGCGCCTCGCCGGGTTCGGGAGGAAAGCTGCCGGGCCAATTCCATTCCGGCCGGGCCGGTTCCAGCGGGCCGGGAACAATCCGTTCGATCTGATTCGATGCCATGGATCTCCTCTACTTCGATCCGATGCGCCGGCGCTAGCGTCGCCAGATGATCAGTCCGGTCACAATTTGTAGGGCGCTCTCCATGCCGCGGTAGGCGGCGGTCTTTCCTGTGCTGCTCGGCACAAATACGATGTCTTTCGGCTGCAGGACAGGGTCGGGCGACCTGCCGCGGAGCAGTTGGGCAAGGTTGAGAGGCAATTCACGCCGCTGGCCGTCCGCACCGGTGCGAATAATGCGCGCCCGGGTTTGGGCGGCGGTACGATTCATGCCTTCCGCCAGTGCGATTGCCTGCAGCACGGTGATGCTTTCATTGTTCTTCAGCTTGAACCCGCCGGGCTTTTTCACGTCGCCCACCACATAGACGATCCCGGCCTGGCTCACCTTGACAATGTCTCCCGGAAAGATGGGCACGTTCAGCGCCTCATCGGCGCTGTAGAGCAACTGACGCAAATCCACGGAGAGGACTCTTGTTTCCTGCAAGCCGCCGGGGAGGCCATTCAGATCTCCGGGGGGTGCGTCTGGGGTTTCGGCCGGCGGTGGCGCTCCACGAAGGCTTTCCCGGCGGGCCACCAGCACGGTGTCGCCGGCATCCTCGGCGAGCCCGGAGGCGAGCGAGAGCACCTCAATTAATGTCTTGCTTCCGTGAAGCTGATAGACGCCGGATTTCTGCACCGCTCCGATGACGGAAACTCCGTGACTGCGCATCTCGCGCACGGAAACGCTGGCGTGCGGGTCGTGCATGTACCCTCTCTGGCGGAGCAATTCTTCAACGACGAGTTCGAACTCTCGCGGCGTCAAGCCGGACGCATGGACAGGACCGAGCAGAGGCAGAGTGAGCCTGCCGGTCGGCGAGATACGCGCTACGGCGCCCAATTCGGGCGCCTCGAACACCGCTACCTCAATCAAGTCCTCCGGGCCCAGGCGATAGTCCAGCGGGCCGATGGTTGCCGGGGGTGGGGCGGAATGTTGTTCGATCCGCCGATTGAGTTCTTCGACGGTCAAGGGATTTTGCGGTGACTGGCCGGGGGCCTGCGCCGCACCAGGCGGGTACGGGGCTTGCGCTGATAAACTCACCTGCAGGGCGAGAGTGACTATCAAAGTTAGGCTTGTTTTGACCTTCATGCGGCTCTCTTTTCGCCAGCCGATGTCTTCACGGGAGACAGCCGCGGCGTTTCCGTCCTTGGCCGTATCGGCTCGGGCTCCCATCAAGCCCGGAACATCGCTAGCAAAGGCTATTCTTTAGAAGGGGAATTAATCGAATCGGGGAGTTTCCGCCGATTCTGAGGAAGGGGTAAGTGTCACGCCAGAAGGCAGAGGGTTCCTCTGGCTTGCCTCAGTTCATGTCCGTTGTACAACCGCTCGGCCATCCTCCACCAGACGTCCTCTCAGGGCTTCCCGCTCAACGTGAACCATCCCGGTCCTGCGGGCGTCGCTCGACTGCCGACCCGCCATCCTCGCCAAATGGCGTTTGAGAGACGCAACAAGCCTGAATTGCGCACCACGTTTTTCCGCCGGAAAGAGCAGGTTAGTTGAGTGTGGGAATAAACGGAAAAGCTGAGCCCGGCCCATCAAAACCTTTCCCGAATTAAATTGGGACTCAGCCTTCCAAGACTGAATGACCAGCATCCTAAATTGGCTTCGCTGCCTTGTCAAGGGTAAAGTTTCAGAAGAGAACGCCGCGGGCAACAAATTGGCCGAACTGAGCTTTGCCCTTTGCCCGGCCCGCGGCCCTCGGCAACTCCTTTCGGGCTACGGCCTACAGGAGTTACCGAACCACGAAAACCCAAACCGAAACACAAATACATTCCGCCCCCGGATCACCCTTTGAGGAGGACATTTCTACTTGGCAAAAAAGCGGACATTTCTACTTTGCGTTGAAAGTTCTTTTTTCTCCCTTGACAACCGTGGACATTTTTCTATAGCATCCGTGACTGCGTGGCTCCCCTTCGCTGCGCAAGGAGGGGAGCATGAAGCTTCCGGAAATTTTTCGGCAAACGCTCGCGATTGCGCTGTGCTGGTTTCTTCTCACCATTCCTGTTTCCATTGCTCAAGCCGAGACGAAAGCGATTGGCATGGTCCAGTTTCAGGGCAACGTGTTGATCAACGGCGCCAGTTCGCCATCCAACGCGACTCTGTTCTCGGGCGATACCATTTCTGTTCCGGCCGGCGCGCCGGCGCTGCTCACCACCGGCGATGGCGCCCGGATTGAACTGCGACCCAACTCGGAAGCCTCGTTTGTCGCCGGGGCAACCGGGACAGAGGTGCTGCTCAAGCAGGGCGCTGTCCGCGTCCAGACGGCACAACCCGGCCAGGCGGCTGTTTTGATAGAAGGCCTGCTTGCCCGCAGCTCCGAGAAAGCGGCAACGTTGTTTGAGGTGGTGCGGCAAGACAAAAAGGTTGACGTGACAGCCGGCCGGGGCAAAGTCGAAATCAGCGGGCTTGTCGGCGGGACGGTCACCGTGCCTGCCGGCAAGCGAGCCACGCTTGAGGCCCGGCCGGAGAGTGCGGGGCAAAGTCAACCGCCTGCGGCGGGAGTCGGTGGTAGCACTTATGCCGACATTCCCGCTTGGGGTTGGTGGCTCATCGCCCTCGGAATAGCTGGCGGGCTTACGGGCGGGATCTTGGCCGCGACGCTGGGTGACGAAAGTCCGTCTGGCCGATAGGCAGCCTCCCCTTCCCTGCCATCTCTCCTGTCGAAGACAACCGTTCGAGGCGTGCCGCGCTGTTGATGGCGCGGCTACAAGGGGAAGGCGGAGTGTCGCTATCCTGGTAGGCAGCGAGCCGCCAGACCTGTAGTGAGCGAAACGAACCTAATGGTTGCTTTTCCCCGCTTCCTTGCCGCTTGCTTGAACTCACCTTTTCTCGCTGGCAAAGCGCCCGGTTTTTGACTACCATGCGGTGGCGCGCGGCGACCATGCCATTCCCGCCAAGCAGATTTCATTTGGGAGCAAGCGTCCAGCGACGGGCTCAAACCATGGAGGAAGCCCGCCGGCAGATTCGGGCAGCTTGCGATACGCTGGCGCGCATCCCTCCCGGACTGCTCGAGCGTCTTGCCGAGATGGTAGAGCGAGCGGCCGCCGCGCTGGCTCGGGGACGGAAAATTCTTTTATTCGGCAACGGGGGCAGCGCCGCTGACGCGCAGCACATTGCCGGTGAACTCGTCCATCGTTTGAAGCGGCGTCGGCGGGCATTGCCGGCGATGGCGCTGACCGGGAATCTCGCGGCGATTACGGCGATTGCCAATGACGATTCGTTTGCCGATATCTTTGCCCGTCAGCTCGAGGCATGGGCCGAGCCCGGCGACATCGTGATCGGCATTTCGACGAGCGGCCGTTCGGAAAACGTCCTCCGGGGGCTGCGCCGGGCGCGTGCCCGTGGCGCCTTCACGATCGGGTGGACAGGGGAAAAAGGAAGCCGGCTCGGCCGCTCGGCCGATTTGCTTCTGGAATTCCCTGCGCGCGATACCCAGCGCATTCAAGAAGCCTATCTGGTTGTCGCCCACATCTTTTGTGACATATTGGAAGAGCGGGTCATGACCCGGCGACGCGCCAGGAGCTAGTGGTCTCTTTTCTTGCCGCCAATTCAAAAATCTGTTAGTTTCTGCATCCGGCTCCGGATAACATGAGCGAAACTGCCAAACACACTTCCTCGGCAGCACTTGAAGACCGTCTGATCGAAGCGATCGAAGCGAAAACCGCCCGCATCGGCGTGATTGGTTTGGGCTATGTTGGTTTGCCGTTGGTCATGAACTTCGCTGGCGCGGGTTTTGCTGTCTCCGGGTTTGACGTGGACGAAGAGAAGGTCCGCCGGCTCAACGCCGGAGAAAGCTATATCAAACACATTCCGGCGGATGGGATTCGTTCGATGCTCAACGCGAACCGCTTCCGAGCCACCAGTGACTTTTCCCGGCTCGGCGAGATGGACGCCATCATCATCTGCGTGCCTACGCCTCTTGACGAGCGGCGCGAGCCGGACCTCTCTTTTGTCGAAAATACGGCGAGGACGATCGGGCAGCACCTGCAGCGCGGCCAACTCATCGCGTTGGAATCGACGACCTACCCCGGGACGACCGAGGAGTTGGTCTTGCCGATCCTGGAACAGGGTGGGCTGCGTTGTCCGATGGTTGAGCGCGACGGCCCGCAAGCGGTGGCGAGTGATTTTTTTCTCGCCTTTTCGCCCGAGCGAGAAGATCCGGGTAACAAAACCTTCAGCCTCCCCAAGATCCCAAAGGTCGTTGGCGGCATCAATCCTCCGAGCAGGCGAGTTGCCGAAAAGCTTTACGGAATGATCGTCGGGCGGGTCGTCCCGGTCTCGTCCACCCGGGCCGCTGAAATGACCAAGTTGCTTGAGAATATCTATCGCTGCGTGAACATCGCGCTGGTAAACGAGCTGAAGCTGCTCTGTCAACGCATGAAGATTGACATCTGGGAAGTGATCGATGCGAGCGCGACCAAGCCCTTTGGCTTTGCGCCCTTTTATCCCGGGCCCGGGCTGGGCGGCCACTGCATTCCCATCGACCCCTTCTACCTTTCCTGGAAAGCGCGCGAATTTGACTTTACCACCCGCTTTATCGATCTGGCTGGAGAAATCAACACGGCGATGCCCTATCATGTGGTGGAGGCGGTCTCGGTCGCTCTCAACGAGCGTCAAAAGAGCGTCAAGGGCTCGCGCATCCTCGTCTTCGGGATTGCTTACAAGAAAGATGTGGATGACCTGCGCGAATCGCCTGCCCTCAAAATCCTCCAGCTTCTGCGGGACCGGGGCGCGCATGTTGACTACCACGATCCCTACTTTGCCCGGCTGCACCGGATGCGACACTACGATTTTTCAAAGATGACCTCCGTGGCCGTTGACGGCAAGAATCTGGCCTCCTACGATTGCGTGGTGATCGCCACCGACCACTCGAACTACGACTACCAGCAGATGGTCAACGACGCCCAACTGGTGGTGGATTCGCGCAACGCGACTCGCTGGGTGCGAGAGAAGCGCGAGAAGATTGTCCTCTGCTGATCCATGCCCAAAGTCCAGAGCCGCCTCTTCCCGGCTCGCATCTTTAAAACAATGGCGCGTTTGTGCCGGAAATAGTTTGTGCTCATCATTGCTCACCGCGGTGCCTCGACTCGCCTTCCGGAAAATACGATGGCGACCTTCCTGGAGGCCGTCAAAATGGGCGTGAAATGGATAGAACTGGATGTGAGACTAAGTCGCGACCAGCAATTGCTCGTCTATCACGATGCAGCCATTGGCGGGAGAGCTTTATGCGAGATGACCGCTGAAGAGGCCCTGGCCGCCGCGAGAAAGCGCAGGCTGGCGATGCCTCGGTTGCGCGATGTGATGGAAGTGCTGAGCCGGCTCGCCCCGATGGAATGGGGGCGAGCCGGCCTCTTTGTCGATTGCAAGGATGCGGGCACAGAGCGAGCGCTGGCAGACTTGCTCGTCGCGGAAAAATTTCGAGACCGCTGCGTGGTCATCTCTTTCGACCGTGCCCTGGTGCGAAACTTGAAGAATCTCTTGCCGGGCGTTCGCACGGGGATCCTCTCGAGGCGCGAGCTTTCTCGCCCGCTTGAGGCGCTCCGGGAAACGCAAGCCGACATCTTTCTTCCCAGGCATCCTCTCGTCAGCGGCAAGCTGGTTCAGAAAATCCATGGGGCGGGCTATGGGCTTGTGACGTGGACGGTAAATCGAGCGGGCGAAATGCGCCGGCTGATCCGCCTCGGAGTCGATGGCATCATCACGGATCGTCCCGATCGTTTGCAGCAGGTGCAGGAGTCGTTCGGGTCTCAGGGGTGAACGCGCACCAGTTCGACGCGGATCACACCGAAGGGCAGATGAGCCTCGATTTTGAGGGGTAAGCGCCGTGTATCGCGCGAGAGCCAGGCGTTCAATTTGTGATCGCTCACTGGCTGGTTGTTGCGCCAAACTTCGAGCTCCGCCCGAAGGGCGGCGAACTTGCCGGCAGGCACGGTCACTGCCTCGGCGCGCGAGACAACCCGGACGCGGAGTTGCCGGCTCTGCTGGCCATCAAAAAAATCAAAGGTGGCCGCGTCCTTCTTCTCCCAGTCGGTGGCTCGAACCGCATAGATTAACGCGACCGTGTCATGCGAACCCGTTTTGACCGGCACAACCCCGCCGGCCACTTTCGCCTCACTCCGTTTCTGGTCAAATTCGACAATGTTTTTGCGCTCGGTTTTGCCTTCGCGCAGGTGCATCTCGTAGCGCAGCGAGGCCAGCGAAGAGGCTTCGGCATAGGAGTCAAAGCGATCCTGGAGCAAAAAGAGATAGGAAGCCGGGGGCACCGTTTCCGCCGTGGCCACAAAGTGAAAGGTCGAACCGCCTGCCGGCGGTGCCGACGCAACCTCCAGATTGCCTCTCCCGGCCGCTACCAGCGTGGCCCAACCCGCCGTGAACTCCAGCTTTTCTCCCGCAGCAAAGGGGTAATCGGCTGACCGCGATCGTGCGGCGAGGCCTGTTGGAAGGAGGGCGGATGCATTTTTCTCAACGGCAGGGTGCGCCGCCGGCGTCGAAAGGGGAGGTACCGCGCTTGGACTGCCGGTCGCCGGGCCGTTTTCGATGCGCGCGGATGACGAAGCTGGCGGGCTCAGCGATCGGACGGCCACGTAGCCGATCGCGCCCAGAACCACAACCACAATGCCTATTTTCGCCGGCACTCGCATGGATTCCTCTGCCCTTGTTCCGGGCGCACGGGCATTCATACGATAGTGGTAGTCGTACAGGATTTCAACGGTCTGCGGGGCCATGCCTGCTTCCAAGAATTTCAGTCGGCATATCCGTGAGACCCAAATCGTTGCCAAAAAAATGGCCCCGAAGGAATCGGGGCCAGGCATAAGCAAAGACAACGAGCCTTACATCACACCGCCGCTGATCGGGATGTCAACCCACTTGCCGCCTTTCTCATACTTGAACTTTTCGGGAACGATGGCGCCGCCCTTGAGCATGCCGGTGACTTCCACCTTGGAGCCGACGGCGTCAGCAAACTTGGGGGCCGGAGCGGCGACGAATGTCAATTTGTTATTCGCTGATAAAACGGCGACTGGAATCCCAGCCCTGGCGCACATGGTGCCGCAGTCGTCCATATCGCCGTGCTTGTTGCCGGTCGATCCTTTGGCGATATAACACTGGGTGTCCACGAGGGTACCGGTGATGGTGGCGCTCCCCATCTTCCCCTTCTCACCAGAATAGGCAGTTAGAGCCATCACCACGAGCAACACCAAAAGGCTTACAACTCGAGCGTACCTCATTGACTTTCCTCCTCCATGTTTAAAACTTTTTTCTCTTAAGACGCCGTCCAGCTGCACAAGAAGCGCTACGCCAACCCTTCGGCTCCTCCCGCTTCAGCGCGCTATTCTGAAATATCGGGTTAGGAGCCTTGTCCGGCCCCGCCCACGACGGGGCTACCCGGCTCTTCCAAGGCTCGGATGAACTCCCAATGGCCGCGCCCGCACTTATTTCGGCACTCGGGAAAGGTCTGGCCCTGCTGCAGAATGGCCGGAAACTTGCATACCGAGCACCAGTAGATGCCGGTCTGTGGAATCGCTTGTCCGGGCTTGAACATCGGTCACCCCATGCGGAGCCGATATTCTAGCTGCGCGCTCGGCCCCGGACAAGGATTCTCGTTTTTGAGGTTAAGCCGGAAGCCGGTGTGCGTCCGTTAGTTTCCTCACATTTCCCTAAGTTGGCGGCGTGGAAGGTTCTCGGAGAGGAAGGGAAGCAGCAGGCCTCAAGAGTTGCGCCAGCTCAAGCAGGCTATCTACCGTCACATCCGGCGGACAGTCCTTCAGCCGGTGACTGCCCAACCCGTAGCTCACCCCGCAAGCGCAGATGCCGGCATTGCGCGCCGTGAGGACGTCAATTTCAGAATCGCCCACCAGGATGGCTTGCTTCGGCTGGCATGCGAGTCGCTCCAAAATGGCAAAGACCCCGATCGGGTCAGGCTTCTTCTTTTCAAAGCTATTGCCGCCGAAGACGAAGCGGAAGTAATCGGCAATCCCAAGACCAAGCAAGATCTCCTGACTGAATCGCACCGGCTTGTTGGTGAGCACGGTCAAATGCAGTCCGTTGAATTGCGCCAGCGCTTCGCGCACGCCGGGGTACGTCACGGTGTGGTCGAGCATGTGTTGGCGATAGTAGGCCAAGAAGAAGGGAAGGGCTTTCTCGATTTGCTCCTCGCGCGCTTCCTGGCCCAGGGAACGCCGGATAAGCATGGGCGCGCCCTGGCCCACGTAGCCGAAAATCATTTCCGGCTCGAGCGGCGCGAGCCCCATCTGGCAGCGGGTAGCGTTGACCGCCAACGCCAGGTCCAGCTTGGAGTCAATCAGGGTTCCGTCCAGGTCGAAGATCAAAACCGAAATCTGTCTGAAGTCCATCTTCCCGGTCAGCTCTCCTCGTTGCCGGCGAAACAGTCATTCTAGCACACGGCGGCCTCACCTGTTTTTCCTTGCGCCTGCTTGAGTCGCTCGATAGTATGAAATTTTGCTGCTCCTGGCACCTTCACCGGAGCAACGATGGCTGACATTTTTCCTTTTCGCGCCTGGCGATATGATCCGCAGAAAGTGGGCAATCTCGAGCTGGTAATCACTCAACCTTATGACAAGATCACGCCGGCCATGCAAGAGCGCTATTACTCGCTCAGCCCTTTTAACCTGGCCCGCGTCATTCGCGGCAGGACGGAGCCGAGCGACGATGAGAAAAACAACGTTTACCGGCGCGCTGCCGCCTATTTTCGCGATTGGATGCAGCAGGGTGTCCTGCTTTCGGACCCGGCCCCGGCTCTCTATGCCTACGACCAGGAATATGAAGTCCCGGGCAGAAAAGAGCGGAAACGACGCCGCGGCTTTATTGCTCTGGGCCGAATCGAGAATTACAGCGCCGGCGTCGTGTTCCGCCACGAACAAACCCTGTTAGCCCCCAAGGTGGATCGCCTCGAGCTCTTGCGGCAAACCCGCGCCCACTTTGGCCAGATCTTCATGCTTTACTCCGACCCTTCGCGCCAGATCGAGCGAACCTTGGAAGCGGCTGCCCGTCAGGTATCCGCCTGGCGGGTGGTGGACGAATATGGTGTCACCCATTTGGTGTGGCCGCTTACCGATCCTCCGACGATCAGCAAAGTGGTTGGCCTGATGCGCGACAAGAAATTGATCATCGCCGACGGCCATCATCGCTACGAGACAGCGCTCAACTACCGCAACGAGTGCCGCGAGCGCGTCGGCCCGGCTGGAGGCGGGTTGGATTTCGAGGCGCCCCATGAGCGCGTCATGATGACTTTTGTCAACATGGACTCCGAGGGGCTCACCATCTTGCCCACTCACCGGCTCGTTTCGTCCCGCTCTGCGGGACCGCGCTTCGATTTCAAGACTTTCCGTGATGCCGCCGCCCCACTTTTCGATTGGTACTGCTATCCCACGGCTGCCGACCAGGCGCCGGACGGCTTGGTCCAGTTCCATCACGACATGGCCCGCAGCGGCGGTCAGCGGCCGGCGGTGGGGGTTGCCGTGACCGGTGATCCCTCGCTTTATCTCTTTCTCCTGAAGGAATCGGCTGATCTGGCGGCGCTTTTGCCGGATACCCCGGCACTCGAACGGCAGCTCGATGTGGTCATTCTCCACAAATTGTTGCTCGAACGCTGCCTGGGTCTGACGCCCGAATCCATCACCGCGGAACAAAACGTGAGTTACGTGCGAGAGTTCGATGCCGGTTGGGAGGCGGTGCAGAGCGGCGGCGCGCAGATGTGCTTTTTTCTGAACCCGGTGCGCATCGAGCAGGTACGCCGAATCGCCTTCAGCGGCGGCGTCCTGCCACAAAAATCCACCGACTTCTATCCCAAATTGCTTTCCGGATTGACCATCTATCGGCTGGATGGATAGCCGGCGCAACCCCTCTTTCCTCCTAAATAGTCGCACCCATCCTGCAAAGCGGCACAGATGCGCCACGCAGGAAAGTCACGCCTTTCCCCCCGGCCGATGTGCTTGACATGGGTACACGCGTAGCCTACGGTAATGCAATCGCGTCAAGTTGCTGGCTTGGGTCGTGATTGCTTCGCTTTCGGGGGGCGTGGTGGGGAGTAGAGCCTTTGTGCAGGAATTGGAAGCGTCCAACCAGGTTCTTCTGGCGAAGCTCGGAGACATCGGGGCGATTGCGGGCGAAGCGGTGCCGCAGGCGGATGTGGTTCGTCTGCTGAAGATCGCCCTGGTGAATGAGATCAGTGTCAGCGAACTGGCAGCCGCCTGGATGCCGCCCACGGCTGAACTCGACGTCAAGATTGCCCTGGCTCAGCAGGCCGGCGATGAGGCCAGGCACTTCAAGCTCATAGAAAAGCGGCTGGAAGCCCTGGGTGTCTCGCTCGCTGAGTTTTCGCTGCCCGGCGAGAATCTCCTCTTCGGCTATTTGAAGAGCCTGCACACTACCGTTGAAAAAATTGCTGCCGGCCAGTTCACTCTGGAATCGATCGCCTTCCAGGTTAATCAAAATTTTATGAAATACTGCGAACTCTCTGGCGACTCGGAAACAGTGAAAATCTACCAACAGTTCATCCAGCCGGATGAGCTGTTTCATCATCAACTGGGTAAGACGTTGCTGGAAAAATACGCCACCACGACGGAAAGCCAGCAACGGGCGCGGGAAGCCGCCGCGAAAACCCTCGAGATTGCCGCCAGAGTGCGAAGCGCCGCCGCCAGGAGGATCGGCACGTCATGTTTCCCCGGGTGCTGAAGGCAGACCATCGGATGGGGTTGGTTCCTCGGAGTAGTCTATGAGCCCAGTGCTGCTTCTTTGCGGTTCTTGCGGGAAGCGGAAGTCCATGGAGGTCACCGCGGAGGAAATGACCGCTCTCAAGCACGAAGAACCGCTGAGCCGAAATTGCGAGGAATGCAAAGAAACGACGGAATGGTTTCTGGCCGAACGCCTTCTGAAGGACTAACGGGCTGGAATCAGGAAGTCCAATCCCGGTGGCGAAGCGAGAGGACAAGGGATCGGCAATCAGTCCGGCCCTCGCCGCAATTGCTTCTCGCGATCCGTCCTGACAGCTATGCCGAACTCGTCCAGGCCGTCGAACGGTTCCACGCGCACCACCCGGCCGAAAGATTGCACTCGCATGGGCACGCTCTTGGTAAGGGCAGTGGGCAGTGTCAGCATAACGTCCACCGGGGAACCGCAAGGAAGATGCCGGTCGAAATGGAAATAGATGCCATCCACGCTGACGTTGTCGGTTTCCGTGTTTCGTTCGCGGAGGATGCCATTTTCGTTGATCCAAAGGATTCGCAGCGGCAAACGCTGAGAAAATCGGCGAGCTTGTCTCCGTTCGCTCATGGCTGGGTTGCGCTCCCCGAGAGAATGAGAATCGTCGGAGGAGTAACGCGTACCTCCCGTGTTCCGCCAGTTTAAAAAAAGGCGAAGGGCAAACCAATAGGACTCGCTGCTCAATTCGAGGGACGAAAAAGCGGTACCGAAGTACTAAAGGTTCTAGCCGGGTGGCGGAAAAACCCGCCGGCAGTCCCGGCGGGAGGGACCGGCGCGGCACTCGGGGGCGTCAGCCCTCGGCTGCCGTACAGCTCGGCGAGGCTTCTACACTCCTATTTTTTCTCCATCTCTTTGACCAGCTCGCTGGCCGTGTAGGGTCCCGCGGCATACGTATCGGTGTGCGCGCCGATGAGCTGGCGAAATTCGAGCGAGGCGGCCATGGCGGTCGAAATTCCTTTCTTCTTCAAGAGCTCGTCTATCTTGGCGGCCCGTTCGGCTTCTTCTTTCTCCGAACCAAGGTGGGAAACGACGACAAAATCCCAATCGGCACCCTCCGTATGCATGAACCAGTGAGGGGTCATACCGCCGACTTCCTTTTCCACCCCTTCGCGCGCCGCCATCCACTTCACCAGATCCAGGTGTTTCCCCGGGGCGGCTTTGTAAATCGAAATCATCACCCGTCCCGGACCATGTTTCATCGGGGGTTGCTGCGAAACAGCGTTGGTTGCAAAAGCGAGCGCCAAAATCCCAAAGAACGCGAGCAAGATTCGCCAGTTCATTTCCACCCTCCTTGAGAGATAAGCTTTCGCGGTTTCAAGAAACCTACGCAACAAGATGTCGCAAGTCAAGTGGCGCTTGCCGCCACCCAAGGCCGAGCAGGGAAGAGCCCGGGATGGACCGACAGGCAAAGGCGACTGACGGGAGCAAGCCTGGCCGGGGCGGACGATCTCCGGCCATCGAGGAGGAACAAACCGTCAGAAGTTTTCCTGGCTCGCGATCTCTGGTCAGCTAAAACTCTTGATCGCGGCCACTTCGTCTTCGAAGACTTCAAAGACAGTCAACAGCTTGGTCACTTGGAGCAAATCGCGGATTTTTTTGGTAAGGTTGAGCATCTTCAGGAAGCCGCCGAGCGAGCGCGCGCTGGTAAAGGCGCTCACCAGGGTCCCCAGCCCGCCGCTGTCAATATGGGAAACTTGTTCGAGGTTTAAAAGAATTTTTCGCCGTCCCTGGCCGAGCAAGCCTTTGACGCGCTCGCGCAGGGCACTGCTCTCTTCGCCCAGCACGACCCGGCCCTCCAGATCGAGCACCAGCACGCCGTCCACTTCACGGTTGGTGATTCGTAGCACTGCCGACCTCCTCCGCGCATGCGTTCCTAGGAAGAATCAATCCCGGCACCGCTTGCTTCGGGAAACTTCGACCGCGCTTGTGCCGTACCAGCCCCATCAGAAGCAACACGATCGACACTGACCTTGAGCGGCGCAATCCATGCCGATGATTGGAGGCAGCGCCACTCGGTTGGAACGGCACCAGGAAGACCCCCGCTGCGGCGGGCGCAGCATGGCTTCGAAACTCATCTCGGCTGGTTGCGCCGGTTCCCGGCGCAGCGCATCGAGGGCCGCGCCAAAGGAAGCAAACCGTTCCGCTCGCTCGCCTCGAGCACGGGTTTGATCCGGCGCGCTATCACTTCCGGCGACATCATCGGTCTTCGGTTCACAAAGTGGTCCGCCGCAGCGGGTTCGAGGGGGCTCAGACAAAATCCGAACACGACAAAAAATAGCTGCACCGGGGACAAATCAGTTTGCAGCTTCGCTCCTCGAGCCGCACGGAACAGACGGGACAATAGACCATCGCCGGATCGCCCGCCAGAGTACCCTGACGAGGAGGCGACGGCGACTCGACCTTCGACTGGGCTTTTTGTTTGGCTCCTTCCATCGGTGCGAGGCTACCCTTATAGCACGAAGACCCATGCGGGCGAAACCTGCCTGCGGCCCGACGATTCCGGCGGCAGACCCGCAGACGGACTAACGCGCCAGATCGCTCGGCACCCAGCGAAAAACAGCTTCGCGGGCGCGCTCGGGCCGGCCTTCCCGATGTTCGACCAGCGCGCCGACAATCCTCAGGTAGTCATCCTCGCGGCCTGATTTACCCGTCCCGCGTTCGAGCTTCCCGGCAAAAGAATAAAAGCGCCCGTGGACAACGGCGGTTCGGAACTTCACTTGGCCATCTTCTCGGCTGCCTTCCCCCAGCCCAAATGCTATCTGTTCGATGGATTCGTCCCCTGGCTGAGCCAGCGTCAGCGACCCGTGCAGCCGCTTACCGTCCTGCACGATGCTCAAGTAGTTCTTGGGATTGCTGAGCCGGTAATGTCCGCTGATGTCCTGGATGGCTGCCGCCGAGGGACTCTCCCTTGACTGCCAGGCGCAGAGGGAGACGATAGCCAAAGCCGCCAGCACGAGGCTACTGGCCTGCCAGGCAGAAGACGCGCTTGCTCTGAGCATCAAGCTTCGTTCACTTTCAGACATTATCCGGAAATGTTATCTTGCGACGCGCACGCCGGAAACAAGAAAAAGGCCTCCCGGGTGGGGAGGCCTTTTCGACTTGCCGAGGCGTCTGCTCTTAGAAAATCAGTTTCAAGGCGAATTGAACGCTGCGCGGCCCGCCACCGCCGAGGATAGGGTTGCCCAGACCGGTGTCAGAGGTCGTGGTGATCGGCAAAAAGCCGATGCTCCGGCCACTCCCGTCAATCGCGCCGGCGTCCGCGAAAAAGGCGGGCATGAAGGGATTGGCAAAGTTGGGATGGTTGGTCAAGTTGAAAAAGTCAGCACGAAAATGCAGCTTGAAACGCTCGGTCAACGGCGTCACCTTGATAATCGCAAAATCGAAGTTGCGGTAATCGGGCCCGAGAAGCGAGTTACGCCCCAGCGTGCCGAAGTGGCGGCTGCCTTGGAAGCAAAGGCCATTCGGGTTCAGCGTGCAGGGCACCTGGAAGGAGGTGAGATCAAGGAACTCGAACGGGTTATCGCGGTTGTACCGAACCGGACCAACAATGTCGGGCCGGTCGAAGAATTCGCCGCTGCCGTTGAAATCGTCAATGAAGTTGTAGTTGATGTGGAAGGGATGGCCGCTCATGAGTGTCAGCACGCTGCTGATCTGCCAGCCTTCACCTAGCCGGCCCAGCGCCTCCCACTTAGGAAACTCGTAGGCCATGGACCAGACCAAGCGGTGGCGCGTGTCGAAGTTCGAGTTGCCGCGATCACCCCGCGGGTTGGTGCTGTCATCTGGCTGCGTGGCGTTAGGCACGTAGTCCTGACCGTCGCTTGCCGTGTCAATCGCGTGCGACCAAGTGTAGGAAACCTGCTGGGTCAGCCCGCGCCACCCGCGCTGGGAGAAAGAGACCTGCAACGAGTTGAAGTTGGAATTGGCCGAGGTCTCGAGTTGGTTGACATAGAACGGCTGATTCGGCGCGACCGCGCTCATCGGCGCGTCCGAATCGAAGGGCCGCAGCACGCAGCAATTGCTGTCATTCGCCACCGGATCGTAAGCGTCGATGGCCGCCTGACTGGGCTGGTTGATGTCGCGATACCGGAACAGTTTCCTCCCGCTCGAACCCACATAACCGATTTGCAGCACCGCGTTGCGGAAAATTTCCTGCTGAAGGTTCAAGTTGTAATTATATACGTAAGGGGTGCGAACGTTATCGACCGTGAAGACTTCGAGGGTGTCTCCCGAGCCCGGGCCGGTCGTGGTCGGATCGAATACTGGCTCAATGGGATCCAGCGGAGACATCGGCGAGGTGGACAGGAAAAGCGCGTCCGGCCCCACCGCGTTGTACGCGATCCCCGGACAGTTGAAGCAGTTCCAGGGAATCTGCCCGATGAAGAAGTCGTGGGAGAAGATGTCGTACGCTACGCCGAACCCGCCGCGCAGCACCGTCTTCCCCTTGCCCCTCGCGTCCCAGGCGAAACTCGCGCGGGGTGCGAAATTGTTCAGATCCTTGTCGTAGAGGTCGGGCTTGAGCCGCAGACCGAACCCATCGCCATCGGTATCGAGCGGATCATAGATGCTGAAGCGATCCTTGGCTTCTTTGATGACACCGTAGTAATCCCAGCGCACGCCGAAGTTGAGCGTGAAGTTAGACCACCATCGGAACGAGTCCTGAATGTAGAACGCGTGGGAATTTTGCTCGGTCTCGCGGTCCGCGTTGCCGGTGGCGATCCGCCCGCCCGAGACGTCCCCGGCGAGCAGGTCTTCCAGCGCGTCGAATGCCAGCACGCCGCGGAAGTTCGTGTCGTAGAAGGAGCTGATCGCCGTGCGACGGAATTCGTAGCCGAACTTCACCTCGTGGCGCGTCAGCTTCCAAGAAAAGTTGTCAATGAAGTGAAAGTTGGTGTCCACGCGGTTCCGGGGATTCGCGTAGGGAGCGGAACCCAGACTGGCAAAGCCGCTCACACGGATCGTCGGCAGGCCGAAATCCTGTTCTCGGGTGACGCCGGTATTGAGTTGCAGCGAGCTGGCCGGGTTGCCGAAGACGTCGCGATCAGCAGCGAAGAAACCGTTCCGGTAGCGGTTCCAGCCGAACCGAGCCTCATTCACCTGCGCGGTAGAAAGGACGCTCACGTAGCTTATCGCCACAAGTTGCGTGCGAATGGGTGAGAACGTGTTCGTGTTCGGGAGGATGTTGCCGCCACCAGTGCCCAGCGGGAAGCTCTGTTCACTGTTTCCGAAAAAGTAGCGCCCACTAAGCTGATTGCGTTCGTTGAAATTATGGTCGAGCTTGAAAATCAGGCTATACAGATCGTTGAACGCCGGCGCGCTCGCCACTGAGTTGGGGCTGCCGGGCGGAGCGCCAGGGATGTTGGGGGCCGGCCAAACATCGTTCCCGCCTGAGCACCCGCCGTTGCTGGCGCAGAGCGAGAAGAGGTTGCGGATCACCGGGTTCACGTCCAGGTTGGTGGCGATCGGGAGGCTTGTGTCAAAATCCAAATTCGTGAGCGCGTCGACAAAATCCTGGTCGGTGGGCACCGTATTCACTGACGCGATGCCCAATCTCTCCCGCTGTCCTTCATAGGTGAAGTACCAGAAGGTCTTGTCTTTCACCAGCGGTCCGCCAACGGCGATGCCGAACTGATTGTTGCGGAATTTATCTTTGGGCAGCGGGTTTCCTGAGGCGTCGCGCTCGAAGTTGAAGAAGTTGCGCGCATTGAGCACGTCGTTACGGAAGTACTCAAACAGGCTGCCGTGAATCTCATTGGTGCCGCTCTTAGTGACGATGTTCACGACCGAGCCGGAGTTCCGGCCATACTCAGGCTCGAAATTCGAAAGCACACGCAACTCGGCGATAGATTCGATCGGCAAGATGGTCCCCGGCGTGCCAAAGACGCCACCCTGGTTGATCGCCGGGAGGTTCCGGAAGCCGTCGTTCATGTCCGTGCCGTCAAGGAGGAAGTTGTTCGAACGGCCCCGGTTGCCGTTGGCGCTGAAAAGACCGTAGGAACCGGGGGAGTCGCCGCCGGCGTTCGGCTCGCCAAGCGCACCGGGTACCATGATGAGCAGCTTGGTGAAGTCGCGGCCATTCACGGGCAGATCGAGCACCTGCTTTGTCTCGAAGGTGCCGCCAAGCACATTGGAACTCGTCTCGACCAGCGGCACGGTAGCCTCGACTTCGAGGCGTTGCCCGAGAGCGCCGGGACTGAGGGTGATGTCGGCGCGCGTTTCCGCCGCCACGCCGACCCGAAGGCCCTTGGCCACCGCCGTCTGAAATCCCTCTTTTTCCACGCTTACGCTGTACTCACCGATCGGCAGCTCCGCCACCGCGTAGTAGCCCTCGGCATCGGTATTGGTTTCGCGCGCGAGACCGGTGTTAACATTCGTAACGGTCACTTTGGCTCCAGGCACCACCGCCCCGGAAGCGTCAGTGATTACCCCGGCGATGTGACCGCGATAGGTTTGGGCCAACGCCGCAGGAGTGCCCGGACCCATCCCAGCAAGCAAAAGGAAAAGTACGAAAGGACGAAAGACGCGAAGGTTCATGAGCTCACCTCGGACCAAAAGGCTTGATTTTCCCGGAAAAACCGACTCCCGCCGCTTATAGAGCAGGCGGCGCGGGAAGTCAAGCGGGAAGCCCGCCCGGGGCGCGTCGCATGCCCGTTGCCCTTGCCGGGAAGCGCCATCCTGACATTCTTGACTCGGTCGGCTCTTTGGCATAAAATGGCGCTTTTGTGGCTAGGTCAATGAGGGGGTCTGAGTGACCGGTGGACAAGAAGCGGCTTGAGTATTACAAGAAGAAGTTAGTGATCAAGCGCGAGGAGCTGCTGCGGGTGGTCTCAAAGGCCGAGCAGGATGGCCGCGAAGCCGATTATGACCCGACCCAGGACTTGGCCGACAAGGCTGCCAATTCCTACACCAAAGAGTTTCTTTTCTCGCAGTCGAACCACGACCGGGTCATCGTGGCGCTGATTGAGGAAGCGCTCAAGCGGGCGAAGTCCGGGGATTTCGGCGAATGTGTCTCCTGCCATGAAGAGATCCAGCAGAAGCGTTTGGAAGCAGTACCCTGGACGCGGCACTGCATCAGTTGCCAGGAGAAGCAGGAGAAAGGCCTTCTGTAGGTTGCCCGTGCCGTTCCAACTATTTGAGCGGAACAACGAGCTGGAGCGAGAAATCACGCGTGGGTGCTAAGCTGTCGAAAACTCAGCCTGAAGTTGGAACGGCACCCGGAGGAACGTTTTCCGTGCAAATCTTCTAAGTCGATTCGCCCCCGTCAACCCCGTCCTGGGCGGGGTTCTCGACAGTCTTTCGAGTTTGCTCTTCCCCGCTCCTTGCGCACTCTGCCAGGAAATTCTTTCTCAAGCCTCTCGCATTCCGGTGTGCGCCGCGTGTCTGGCTTCGGTCCGGCCGCTCTCCCGCGAAGCGAGGTGTGAAGGTTGTGAGCGCGAAATGTACGGCCTTCCCGGCGCTTCGGGCACCTTGCTGTGCCGGCGCTGCCGTGTGGGAGCGTACGCCTTTGAGCGCGTCCGCAGCTACGGCGAATACGATGGCCCGCTGGGCGAAGTGATTCAGCTCTTCAAGTATCGTGGCGTGCAAGCCCTGAAGGATTTTCTGGCAACTCGCGTCGCCCAGACAGCGCAAGAGGAGTTCGAACTCGGCGAAATCAACGCCATCGTGCCGGTGCCGTTGCATCGCTCGCGCCAACGCGAGCGTGGATTCAACCAGTCGGCGATGCTGGCCGGCGCCCTGGCCGGGAAGCTCGACTTGCCGGTGCGCGAAGCCCTTCTGCTTCGCCATCGCAAGACGCGCCCGCAGACCGGACTCACCTTTGCCCAGCGCCGGATCAACGTTCGGGGAGCCTTCGCGGTACGGGCGGGCGTCACAATTGACAAGCTTCGCATCTTACTGGTAGATGATGTCTATACGACCGGCGCCACGGTACATGCCTGCGCCAGGGCATTACGTCGCGCCGGGGCTCGCTCGGTGGCGGTGCTGACGATCGCGCGGGCCCATTAGCGGGAACGGTATTGGGGAAACACGGGCCATGTCACCTGCTATCTTGCAAACGCCGGTTCTGGTGCTCAACGCCACCTACGAACCGATCAATATCACCGCCGTGCGGCGCGCCTTGATCTTGCTGCTCAAGGGGGTAGCTCGCACCGAGGAGCAAAACCACAGTGTGGTGCATTCCTCGAGGATGGTGATTCCCGTGCCGTCCGTCATCCGGTTGCTTGAATACCGCCACATCCCCCACCAGACTCGCGCCCTCTCGCGAAAAAACATTTTGCTGCGCGACCGCAACACCTGCCAGTTCTGCGGCCGCGTGTTCCCTTCGGCCGAGCTGACCCTTGACCACGTGGTTCCTCGTTCGCGCAGCGGCCACTCCACCTGGGAAAATCTGGTCGCTTCCTGCTACGCCTGCAACAACCTCAAGGGCGACCGCACGCCGGAGGAGGCTGGCTTGAGGCTCATCCGCAAACCCCGGCCCTTCACCCTCCATAGCAGCCGCCACTTGATGCGCATGATTGGCTCGCAAGAAGAAAGATGGCGGAAATATCTCTTCTATTAGAAGCTGACATCTAACAGGGAGCTGAAGAACTCGTCCCATCTGTCATTCTGAGGAGTCCCGAAGCCTCGGGACGACGAAGAATCTCCTAACCAATTGATTTGTTGAAGAGCGAGATCCTTCGCGGCGCTCAGGATGACAGAAGAAAACACTTTTTCAGCGCCTTGCTGGCCCCCGGAGCCACGGTCGTCAGCCTGACTCCCCATTGTTCGGGCTTTGGGGCCAAGAATCTCTGTGAGGAAAAAATCACCGGGAAGCAACCAGGACAGCTACTTCTTTCCCACGGTGAAATTTGACGATTTCAGAACCGCGCCATCCTCGGCAACCACGTCCACCCGCCAGGCCCCGGTCTGGCTCGGCTGAATGTTCTTCTGGCTCCAGGTGCGCCAGGGGCTGCCGCCGATCGGAAGCGAAATTTCCCGCTGCAAGGCATCGCGCCAATACCAGGCGTGTTTGATGGTGGTTCCAGCGGCTCCTTCGATGCGCGTGAAGCAGAAGAGCTGCCCCACGCCGGCATCGAAAGTCTCCGCCGCTCCCTTGGGCTCGCGCTGCTCGACGCCCGTGCAAACCACCGCTTCGGTCACCGTGGCCTCAGCCAGGACCAGGGCGGTGATGAGCATCAAGGCCGCCAGCGAGATCCAGAATATTTTTCTGCGTGGCATCTTTCTACCTCCTCTTAAGGCTTATCGGATGATGAGGCCCGACTGGCATCGAGCGTAGCGAAGGTGGTGTCTCTTGGCAACCTTTTCAAACGGCGCAGTTGAGCAAAACCTTGCCGATGTTTTTGCGGTCTTGAATGAAGCGATGGGCAGCGGCCGCTTCGGCGAGCGGAAAGGTTTTGCCGATGTGTGGCCGGATCCGACCCTCATTGTAAAAGCGGAAAAGGGCCTGAAGCTCTTCCGCGAGGACTTGGGCCCGCGACCCCATCCGGCCAAGATGCACGCCGATGACCGCCTTGTTGTCCCGCATCAAGTTCAACGGGTGGTGGCGCTTCGTGCGGAGAAATTCCACCAAGGCTCGCGCGGCGTTGCGACTCTTCCCTCGGGCTGAGGTTGAAAAACCATAGACGACTAGGCGTCCCGCCGAGCGCAGCAGGCGATAACTCTTCGCGAACGATTTGCCACCCACCGCATCCAGCGCCAGATCCACTCCCTCGCCACGCGTCATGCGGTGAATTTCGGCTTCGAAATCCTGCTTCGTATAATCCACCAGGTTCGTCACTCCCAACCGGCGCAAAAAATCAAACTTCGATGCTGATGCCGTGCCGTAAATTTCTGCCTGAGCGATTTTGGCAAGCTGGATGGCGGCCAGGCCCACCCCGCCCGCTGCCCCGTGAATCAGCACCCGCTCGCCCGGCTGGAGATTTCCCATGCGGAAGATCATGTGGTAGGCCGTTAGATAGTTCACCGGCAACGCTGCGGCCTCTTCGAGGCTCATGGCTTGCGGAATCGGAATCGCCTGCGCCGCCGGCACAACCGCCCGCTCGGCATAGGCGCCAAAGTGCGTCAGCGCCAGGACGCGCTCGCCAACTCGCGATGCCGGCACGCCGGCGCCGATCTTCTCAATCGTTCCGCTCAATTCGAGACCGGGGATGAAGGGCGGCCTGGGCGCGCCGGGATAAAGTCCCATGCGGGCAAGGATGTCGGCAAAATTGACGCCCGCCGCCGCTACCCGAATCCTCACCTGGCCTTCGCCCGGTTCGGGGTCCGGCTCCTGGCGCAGGGCAAGAACCTCCGGCCGGCCCAGCCGCGTTACCACCGCTGCTTTCATCATGCGCCCCCCAAAGAGCCACAAGCGTGCGCGAAAGAACATTTGCCCCAAAATGTCATCGTATCATCGCGCACCGAGTTTGCGGTTGTTCTCCGCGGTCACTGCAGTTCGCTCAACGCCGCTCGGGCAGCGGCGGATATCCTGATCCCGGTGCGGAACCGCTTGTCGCCCAGAAGAGGACTGGGCTGTAGTCCTGCGACGGCGTCGTCTCCGCCCGTCCTTCAACGGGAAGAGATGGCCACGAAATATCGCCCCAAGTAAAGTCGGGCCGGCTGCAACGCACCGACGCTGAGCTGGATTGGTTTGACGGGCCGGAGTTTCTCATCCTTCTCCGCGGGAATCTCGGCGATCGTATTGCCGCCGATATCGTAGAGCACAAATGTATGCAACTCCTCGGCGCCGGCCATGCTCTTCTTTCTCCCCAGACCGTAGGCTCCAGGCTTGATTTCGCTCTTGCCGAACATCAAATCGCCCTGGGTAAGGAGCACGCCGACATACTTCTCCTGATATGCCGAACTGTAACCTGAGGTGTCGATCAGGGTCACGATGAGCAGCTTCCCATTTCCCATCCTGGTGCCCACCGCATTGCGCTTTTGAACCGGCGCGTTCTCGCCATCCAGAAAAATACTGCTGGGGAGAAGCTTGTTCAGGTTCTCCTCCGTAAGCAGTTGAGCTTCACCCGTAGGCTGCGCGCGGACGACAAGACTCGTCAGCGGAAAGACGGCAAGCACTAAGGCCACCACGAGGATCCGATGTTTCATGATTCACCCCCGAAACCGGGTATTGTCCCGATTTCCGTGGAAAAGTAAGTAGCGTATTTTCACCCAAGAGTCCATCCGAATTCTTCGACGCGGCCTCCACTCGCGCTGCGGGCGGATTCCTCTTGGTCCCGAGTGGCCGTTCATGACGAGCCGTCAGGGCGTTTGCGGTCTTTTCTTCAATGGCTTTCAGGAGAATACGCCTTCCTCTTCTCCAGGAATCGGGAGGGGACCCAACCAGCCGATCCAACAGAAATTCGTGATTAGAAATTGGGGAAAGCTTTGCGGACACTGCGGCGAGAGGAGTAACGGCCTCTGAGCCCCTCACGCAAATTGGGCTCAAGTTCGATGTTCCTATTCAAGGTTCTGGCGGAGAGGGTGGGATTCGAACCCACGGTACCGGTTTTAGCCAGTACAACGGTTTAGCAAACCGCCGCCTTCAGCCTCTCGGCCACCTCTCCGTGCAGCGAATATCATAGCAACGAAACTCGAAAAACGAAATTCGAAAATCGAAAATCGAAACTCGGTACCTGGCACTCGGCACTGCCCCCCAGTCGCGGGATTACTAAACGGCTTTCAAAAAAGTGGCTGATAACGAAACGGGATGTGGACAAGGGCTTCCAAATCCACCGCTTCGCCATTGACGCGCGCGGGCTCGAACGTCCAACGGCCAAAGGCGCGCATGGCGTGGTCATCGAGCCGGGAATCCAGGCTTCGGATCACTCTTACGGAGTCCACGCTGCCATCCCTGCGGATGATGGCGTAGAGCACCACCTCGCCCTCAATGCGTTCGCGCATCATTTCGGGCGGATATTTGGGATCCACTTTGCGCGCGGGGAAGGGCGCCGTCAACTTGTGTACCCCACCCGGTCGAGGCGAATCCGCCGGGCCATCGCCGGCGCTAGGCCTCGCTGCTGGCCGGGCGGCGTGTTCAGCCGCGGCTGCACCAGCCCTGCCCCCGGACGGTGCAGGGCCAGGAGCGAGGCGCCCGGCTAGCTCAGCAATGTTCGTGGACAGGTACGCCCGGAGACTTTTTGCCGGCGGGGCGCTGGTCGGTCCCGAGGCTTCGGGAGGCTCGGCGCGGTTCTGGACCGGCTCGTTCAGCTCGGAAAAGGCCACTATCCAGCTACCCGACACACTCGTCAGGTTCGGCATGTTGACGGTGAGGGTATAGATTTTTTTGATCCCGAAAACTTTCTTCTCAAGTTCGCTGATTTGGGCTCGATCCACGGTGGGCGGCAATTCCGGCCGCGGGATATCGGCCCGCGCCGATAGAATCGGGGCTCGCGGCGCCGGCTCCGGATGAGCTGGCAGGGAAGCGAACACGCTGGTTGGGCCGTTTCCTCCGGTAATGCTCACGCCGGGCACTTGAGGTCCATCTGTGCCGGCCCCGTCGCCCGATCCGGTTCCTGCGCCCGTCCCTGCGCCTCCCGGACCGCCACCGGCCGTCGCAACGTTAAGCCTGGAATCGCCGCTAGGCCAGCCCGGCTTCGTCCCCATCGGCCCGATGGCAATTTCGGCTCCCAAGCTGCCCTCAGGAATTTGAATCCCCGAAGAAGGTGGAGCCGGGTTGGCTGACAAAGCGATGAGGCGATCCAGTGCCGACTGGTCGAGTCCCCCGCCGGCTGGCCCCGATGCTATCGGGGCTGGCCCCAGGGCCGAGGGAGCTTCTGGTCCCGGGCCGCCTGCTTCCTGTGCCGTCCGCGCAACCACCCGGCCAGCCTCGAGAGAAAGACTTGGCTGAAGATTCGTCATCCCGCTCTGCGGGACCAAGTTGAATGGGGCCGGCTGGTGCTCGGCATTGGGGGCTTCGGGGAGCGCTACCTGCGGTCTCGCTTTGGGAAGCTTCAGGCCACCGGCAAGGGCAAGTTTTGGCCGAGGCATCCCGCGAAGCGGGACGGGCCACAAGACGATGTTCGGCAGGTGGACGTTCATGTCCTTGGGTGGCGGCGGGAATCTCGGCTGAATGAGCGTTTGCCGCGGGTGATTGATCTTGAGCGGCCGGGAAATGATCGTCTGCCGGGGATGATATGCAGTGGCCCCACGGGCTACTTCTCTCTTTGGCAGAGGCGAGCTTGGGCCGGGCGAGACTTCCGGAAGATTCGGCGCCGGCGCGTACCAGGTTAGCTCGATGCGTGGCGTCCCGAGCCTTCGGGACGGTCGAGGGCTCGGGTGATAGGGAATGTAGGGAGCAATGAAAAAGGGAAACGTGACCAGCCAGATGTGCCAGAGCACCGAGCAGGTCATCGGTCTGGCGGGGAACTTTCCCTCCACCCAGACCTTTTGAAAAGCAGGGATCACCCAGCGCCCGGCACTTGGCCTGGGAGCGAGGACGGCCTTGAGGCTCTCCCAAAACTCAACATGCCGCGGGCGGGGAGTAAAGAGAAAAGCGGGCCCGGTAGCATCGCGGTGCAGGGCGGGCCCCGCCTCTATCGGGGCAGGCTTCCTGGGAACACTTTTCCCTGGTGCGGGAGAGGAAGCCATGCCGGGTATTATACTCTCGCGGCGGAAGGACGCTGTACCAATTGCGCAAGCGAGGATTGGTACGGCGGTACTGGACGCCCCACGTGCCTGGTTGATGTCTTTTGAGCTCCGACTTTGTCGGGGCGAAGAATCCTTAGTGGTGAGCGCAACCGAACCATCGGCGCTGAGATGCCCTTCGACAGGCTCCCTTCGGCTCCGCTCAGGGCAGGCAGGGCAGGCTGTCCCCCCGACTCAGTCGGGGTTCATCATGAAACTCGAATAAGCAAGAGACGGCGGTGAAGCGGGTCCTCATCCTTCCTTGGTTTTCACCTATCCCCAACAATTCAAAGCTCACATCGGGACTCTTGACATATAGATGGACATCTATATAATGGCACCCGATGAAAGCGACCGGCCGAAACCAAGAGCAGCTCCTCCGGCAACTCCGGGCGATTTCTGATCCGAGGCGCTTGCGGATCCTGGAGCTGCTGAAGAGGCCGGGCTGCTGCTCATGCGAGGAGATTGACCCGAGGTCGCCGGGGATGTGCGTGTGCGACCTGGAAAAGGAATTTCCGCTGACCCAGCCAACCATCACCCACCATCTCCAGGTGTTGCGTGATGCCGGCCTGATCGACTGCCGCAAGTTGGGTTTGTGGGTCTATTGCAAGCGGAAGGAAGAGGCCATTCGGAGGTTGGGAGAGAGCCTCGCCGAGGTATAAAAAAAGTTCTCAAAAAAAATTTAGATACTTATCTATACATGGAGGAAGCATGAATCGAAGCGAAGGAATCAAGGAGCAGGTCAAGGAAACTTATGGGGAAATAGCCCGCACGCGCATGGCGGGTGATGGCGGCTGTTGCGTGCCCCGGGGCAAGCCGGCCGACTATTCGCCCGAGGAGATTGCCTCTGTTCCCGGCGGCGCTTACCTGGGCGAAGGCAGCGGCAATCCCGTTCGCGCCGCGAAGATTCAAACGGGCGAAACGGTCGTGGACCTTGGCTCGGGGGCGGGCATGGATGTCTTTCTTTCCGCGAATGCCGTGGGCCCATCGGGCCGCGTCATCGGCGTGGACATGACGCCGGAGATGCTCGAACGCGCCCGGGCGAACGCCGAGAAGGGCTGCTATCCCCAGGTTGAATTTTGCCAGGGCGACATCGAGAAGTTGCCGGTCCCGAGCGGGACGGCGGACGTTGTCGTGAGCAACTGCGTCATTAACCTGGCGCCGGACAAGAAGGCCGTTTTCCGCGAGATCTACCGGGCCCTCCGGCCGGGCGGGCGCTTTGCCATCTCCGACGTCGTGCTGAGGAGCGAGCGGCCACTTTTGCAAAAGGCGCTCAAGAAGCTTCGAGTGGCTAGCTGCGTGGCTTCAGCATGGGGGGAGGAACGCTACCTCGGCGCGCTGCGGGAGGCGGGTTTTCAAGATGTGCGCGTTGTGGCCGAGCGACGGGCCATGGACCAACCCGCCCTCGATTTCATCACGGCGCATGGGATAACGGTGGTGGGAACCAAACCCGGTCAATAGTTGTGGCGTAGGTTGCAAACGTCCCTTCACGGCGAGCCGTTAACGACGGGCAAGGATAATGACCTCGTATCCTTCCGCCAGCAAGTGATGGGCTAGTTTCTCCGCCTCCGCCCGGCCCGCGGCCACAGGGATGAGGACTCGATAGACCAACTCGGATTGAGGGCTGAGGACCGGGAGGCTACTCGCCGCGCATAGCTTTGAAGAATACTTCGCGGGCCTGGGCGTGTTCGCCAAGGGCGTAGTCGAGGTCGTCGAGGATCTGGCGGAATTGGTCCACTTCGACACGCGGCGCAATGCGGTGGGTGCCGGCGGCGAGAGTGGCGGCGAGTTCGTTCAGCTCGCCTATTTTTTCCATCACAACGGCGCTTGCTCGTTCGAGCTTTTCGTAAGCAGGAGCAAGTTCCATGGCGATTCCTCAAAGCCCTCCTGATTCCGTTCTCTCGATCCGGCGCAGGAAGACATCCATTTCTTTGATGGTTTGTATGTCGCCCTTTTGCCCGGCGACCTCCTTGCCCTTGCGGTACATTTCTGCGGCTGCCTGGGTTTCGCCGGTGCCCTCGAGCGCCTTCCCCAGTTCCCGATAAGCCGCCGAATAGTCCGGCTTCAGCTCCAGCACCCGACGAAAACAGGCCACCGCCTCCGCATACTCTTTCGTTTTGAGGTATTCACTGCCCAACCCGTAGTGCACCAGCGGATCGTCCGGGTCGAGGGCGAGCAGTTCCTTAAATTGTTCGATGCGCGATTTTTCCGTCATGAACGCGAGCCAAGTCCTTGTTGTCTTGAAACGTCAGTTAGCATACGCAGCCACGCGCGCCATCGCAACCGGAAAGCAAGGGCGCAAAACCGGAGGGAGCATCGCGGAGCGGCCAAAAGAGCGAGACCAAGGAACCAGACCGCCGCTCCCCTCCCGCGGTTCTTGAGCGCCCTCCCTCGCCGTAGCCGGCGATTGGTCTTCTTCGCCTGGCGGCGATTCCCACCCTTTTCGCTTGTCACCCTGCCCGAGGCAACCTAGAATACGTTTTTTGAGGCCGCGCGACGGAGCCTGTTCCCAATCCCACTCTGGAGCAAACCATGGCAAGCGTCTATGAATATATCGAGCAGAATCGGCAGAGTCATCTGGAAGAGCTGAAAGAATTTCTCCGCATTCCTTCCGTCAGCGCCAAATCCGAACACAAGCCGGACATCGAGCGCGCCTGCAACTGGGTGATGGAAAAGATGCGCGCCGCCGGCATCGAAAACATCGTGCGACATGAGACCAAAGGCCACCCGCTCGTCACCGGCGACTGGCTGCATGCCGCCGGCAAGCCCACCATTCTTCTTTACGGCCACTACGACGTCCAGCCAGCCGAGCCTTTCAACCTCTGGACGACTCCGCCCTTCGAGCCAAGCGTCCGCGAGGGCAACCTCTATGCTCGCGGCGCGGTGGACGACAAAGGCCAGGTCCACATCCACCTGAAGGCGCTCGAGGCTTACAAGAAGGTCGAAGGCAAATTCCCCATCAACATCAGGATGCTGATCGAGGGCGAAGAAGAAGTCGGCAGCGAGAACCTCTACGACTTTGTCAAACACAACCTCGACAAGCTCAAGAACGATGCCCTGGTCGTCTCCGACAGCGGGATGCTCAAGAAGGGCTGCCCATCCATCACCTACGGCCTGCGCGGCCTGGCTTATTTTCAGGTGGGGATCACGGGGCCAGTCACCGATCTTCACTCCGGCACTTTTGGTGGCGCGGTCGCCAACCCGATTACCACCCTTGCCGAAATGATCTCGAAGCTCCACGACAAGCGCGGCCGCATCACGATCCCCGGCTTTTATAAGGACGTCGTGCCCCTGACCGGGGCGGAACGGAAAGCCTTCGCCAAGCTGCCGTGGACGGAATCGGATTTCAAGAAAACCGTCGGCACAAACGCCTTGGTGGGCGAGGCCGGCTTTTCGACCCTCGAGCGCATCTGGGCCCGGCCCACGCTCGAGCTGAACGGGATCTGGGGCGGCTATACCGGCGAGGGCGCGAAGACCGTTCTGCCTTCGAAAGCCTATGCCAAGCTCTCGACCCGGCTGGTGCCCAATCAGGACCCCATCAAGGTCAGCAAGGCGCTCGAAAAATATCTCCGGCAGCTTGCCCCGAAGGGCGTCCAGGTGGAGTTCAAAACGCTGAGCACGGGCCGACCGTGGTGCGCGCCCTACAAGCATCCCATCTTCCAGGCGGCCATCACGGCGCTCGAAAAAGGCTTTGGCAAAAAGGCCGTTTTTATCCGCGAGGGCGGCTCCATTCCGTTCGTGACCCATATGTACGAGACCTTTGGCAAACCGTGCGTCCTGATGGGATTCGGCCATCCCGAGGAGAACGCCCACGCGCCCAACGAGCACCTGTTCCTCGAAAACTACTTCGGCGGCATCAAGAGCGTCGCTCACTTCTACGAAGAACTGAGCAAGGTGGCTTGACGGTCGCGAGCAACCTTTCGACCCTTCGGCCCGCCGCCGGCTCGGGGCAAGCTTGCGACCACTCGCTTGAGACCAACGCCCGTTGGTCGTGAAGGGTGATGCGCGTGCGAATCATCCGCAGAAACCGAGGGGTTTTGAGCTTTTTCGCTTGCAGTGGCCGCGGCCGTTGGGTATATTCAGCGCGCAATAAGGAACCTTGTCTGACCGGCAGGGTCGTTTTTCCCAATTCGGATTGAACCCGATTAAAAGGAGCAAGAGTCGATGGCGAAAGCAATGAGCAAGTCCAAGGTTGTAGCCCACATGGCGGGGAAGGCTGGCATGACCAAAAAGGCCGCCGCCGGCTTCATGGAGGAGTTGGTCAATCTTGCCTACAAAGAGACAAAGAGCGCGGGCGTGTTCGTGATCCCCGGGATCGGCAAGCTCGTGAAGGCCAATCGCAAGGCACGCATGGGCCGCAATCCGCAGACCGGCGAGCCGATCAAGATTCCGGCCAAAACGGTGGTGAAGTTCCGGGTTGCCAAGGCGGCCAAAGAGTCCGTCCTCGGCAAGAAGAAGTAAGCAAGCTCGCCATTCATGTAAGCGGGCAAGCGCCGGAAGGGAGTTCGCAACGAGAGGCGGGTTTCCCCGTCTCGAATCCCCATCCCGAAGCATCGGGACTCGGGATCGAGACGGGGCGGATTCGCCTCTTTTCTTTTCGTATGAAAGAACCGCCGGGTGGCCCCGGTTCACCACGAGCGGCGGGCCGGCGGCATCCGGCAAGCCCGAATACGGACAAGGAGGCGGGATGGCATCCGAGTTTTTGGACGAAGCGAGGCTCGAGCTCTATCGCCGGTTTGCCTTCGAGTTTCCGGATAGAACCCTTTCCGGAAAAGTGGTACTGATCGCCGGCGCCACCGGCGGGCTCGGGGCCGCCACCGCAGCGCTGCTGGCAGGCGAAGGCGCGCGGGTGGTGGCGGGCTATCGTTCCAACCGCTCCCGCGCAGAAGAGTTCCGCCGGGCCATCGCCGGACAATTCCAACAAACCATCGAGCTGGTGGAAGGCGACCTCATCCATGCCGCCGTGCGCGAGCGCTACGTCCTGGCCGCGGAAAAATGGGGCCCCCTCTACGGCCTGGCGGTTCTTGTCGGCGACCCGGCTCGAGTGGAATGGAGCCGGCTGGACGAAGCTGCCATGCGCGCCGCCGCGGATCGAAACTATATCGCGCCGGTGCTGCTCGCCAAGCGCGCCGGGGAAGCCATGCTCGCCCAAAAGACTCCGGGCAGCATCGTCTTGCTTTCGACGATGCAGGCGGTGGCGCCGTTCGACGGCAGCGTGAATTATGCCGGGCCGAAAGCAGCGCTGGTGCAGGCGGCGCGCATCCTTGCCAAACAGTGGGGCGGGCCAGCCGGGATTCGCGTGAATGTTGTCGCCCCGGGCGTCACGATGGCCGGTATGGCCGAGGCAAGTATTCGGGCGGGCAAATACGATTCGTTCATCAAAGGCGGAGCCATCGCCCGTTTCGGCCGAGCCGAGGATGTGGCGCGCGCCATCCGTTTTCTTCTCGAGCCGGACAATTACATCACCGGCCAAACCATCCTGGTGGATGGCGGCCTCACATTGCGGCGCGACCGGGGTTGACGCGCAAAAATGGAACGGACAAGTTTATGGGCTTCCGGATGATCTGCCGCCTCTATACCTGCTTCCGAGAAAACGGGGGCCGCGCTCCGATTGCGCCGCTTGCCCGCCAAAAACTCTTTCGCGCAATGCGCTCATTTGCTTTGGGCGGGCTTGCCATCCTTGCCTCGTGTGCTTACCTTCTCCCCCTCCAGGCAACAGCCGCTGCGAACCTGCACGGCATCGTCTATACGGTTGGCGACGATCAGATTCAGACCGCCTGGCCAAACGCCAAGGTCACCGTCACCCATCTCCAGACCAGGCGGAGCCTGGCCACCGTCACCAGCGAGGTAGGCGAGTACAAATACATTCGTCTGCCGGTCGGCGACTATCGGATCACTGTCGAGTTGCCTGGATTTGCAATCGCCACACAAACATTCCGGCTTGCCGAAGATCAGGGTCTCGAGCTGAACATCCGGATTCAACCGAAGGGCCGGGTGGAGGAGATCACGGTGCGGGCGGAAACCGGCGGCATCGAAACGACGGAATCAAGCGCGCCTTCCGGGCAAACCTTGCGGCCGGAAATCATCAAATCGGCTCCCCTGGTGAACGAACGGTTTCAGGATGCCTTGCCGCTGCTGCCCGGCGTAGTCCGCGGGCCCGATGGCCTCCTCAACGTCAAGGGGGCTCGCGGCACCCAGTCCGGACTGTTGGTTAACAGCGCCACCGTGACCGACCCGGTGACGGGACAGTTCGCCATCAGCCTTCCCCTCGAGGCGATCGAATCCGTCCAGGTTCTTTCCAGTCCCTTTTCCGCCGAGTACGGGAAATTCACCGGCGGCGTGACGGAGATTGAGACGCGGCCGGGCAGCGATACGTGGAAATTCCTCCTGACCAATTTCTTCCCGCGCCTTCGCTGGCGGGACGGCACTATCGTCGGGCTCGGGTCGATCACTCCCCGCGTCATCGCCGCCGGCCCGGTGGTGAAGGGCAGGCTGTATTTCTCGCAGGCCTTTGACTACCGCTTTGTGCGCACGCGGGTGGAAAGCCAGCCGAATCTCAAGAACGATCGAGTGCTCGAGAGTTTCGACTCGCTCACCCAGATCGATGGGAACATCAACCCGAACCACCGCTTCAGCATGACCGCGGCCGTCTATCCCCAAAATCTCTCCTTCGTCACGCTCGACACCTTCAATCCAGAAGGCGCTACTCCCAATTTCCGGCAGCGCGGCTGGCAACTCAGTTTTTCCGACCGCGCCATTTTCGCCAACGGGTCGTTTCTCGAAAGCCTCTTTTCCGCCAAAAGCTACGACGCCCACGTTTTCCCGGCTGACCCCCTGCAACCCGGTTACGTCCTCTTCCCGGAGCAGAACTCGGGCAGCTTCTTTAATCGCCAGGACCGCGAAAGCTTCCGCCACGACTGGCGGCAGATCTATCACTTTCCGCTCTTCCGCGCTGCCGGAACGCATCTGCTGAAAGCCGGTTACCAAGTGGTGGTCAACCGCTACGACGGCATCTATCAAAACTTGCCGGTCACCATTCGGCGCGAGGATGGAACGACAAGCCAGGTCATCCGCTACGTTGGCGGCGGCCCGATCGGCCGGGACAAAAACGAGTACACCGGCTTCGTCCAGGAAAAATGGGCGGTTTGGCCGCGCTTCACTCTCGATCTCGGCCTGCGCTACGACCGCGATCAGCTCTCGGGGCAGAACAATTTTGCTCCGCGGCTTGGCTTTGTCTATGCGCCGTTCAGAGACAACAAGACCGCCGTGCGCGGCGGGATTGGACTTTTCTATGACAAGATCCCGCTCGCCCCGGGCACGTTCACGCAATTGCCGCCGCCGGTGGTCACCCGCTTTGCTGCCGATGGAGTGACGGTGGTGGACAGCCCGCGAAGGTTCGCCCACGTGCTCGATCACAATGGGCTGAAGACGCCGTACAGCCTTTCCTGGCAGTTTCAAGTGGACCGCGAGCTTACCCGGCGATTGTTGTTTCGGTTCGGCTACGAGCAAAGGGAAACGCACAACGATTTTCTGGTTGAGCCCTTCGCCGGGCCGAACAATACCGGCACCCTGTTGCTCGCTTCTTCCGGCCGGCAGCGCTATCGCGAATTTCAATGGACCGTTCGCTACCAACTGAGCGAACGCTCAAACTTTTTTGCGTCCTACGTTCGCTCCCGGGCCACCGGCGACCTGAACTCGTTTGACGCGCTTTTCGGGAACTTCCCGAATCCGGTGATTCGCCCGAACGAGCGCTCGCGGCTGCCCTACGATGCTCCCAACCGCTTCTTGTTCTGGGGCATGATCGCATTGCCGTGGAAGCTGCGTGCTTCGCCCGTGCTGGACGTTCGGAACGGCTTCCCTTTTTCTGTGGTGGATAGCGAGCTCAACTTTGTCGGCCCGCGCAACCGGGCCGGGCGGTTCCCCACTTTCGCTTCGCTCGATTTACAACTCACCCGCGGATTCGCCATACCGTTCCTGGGGAAGAAGTATCAAACTCAAATTGGCATCAAGGTTTTCAACGTCACCAACCATTTCAATCCGCGCGACTTTCAAGCGAACATCTTTAGCCCCAATTTCGGCGGCTTCTCGAACGGCATCGGGCGCCGATTCCGAGGCAAGTTTGAAATCGCCTTTTAGTCGTGCCCAGCGAAACGAAGAGCATCCCTCGGCCAGGCGCGAGTGGCTGAGTGGAGTTGCCGAGGCTCCTGGCATACTCGCCGGCAACTCAATGCATACCAAAGGCTTAGAAAATAAACTTGCAATTCTGGACTTGAAGCGAGAAACTAACTCCGGGTCATTTTGACCCCCTTCCTGGTCCTGCCGCGAGTCCTTTTTCATTCCCCGCCGTGCCCCGTCAAGTTCCGTGTTTGCCATGGAGGACATTATGACTCACTCGGCGGTAAGGCTCATGTTGGCCGCATTTCTGGTGGGGAGCCTGGCGACGCTGGTTTTCGCCCAAGGCGTGGGCCCCAAGTCCGAATACGATCCCAAGACGGAGATCACCGCCAGCGGGACGCTCGAGAAGATCACCCACATGAAGCGGGGCGGCTGCTGCGGCAAAGGCGGCCTGCACGGCATTATCAAGACCGACCAGGGTCGCATGATCATTCACCTCGCGCCCGATTGGTTCTTCGACCTGAAAAAAATGACGCTCAAAGAAGAGGAGCCGGTGGCGCTAGTCGGCTCGAAAATGAAGAAGGGCGCCAACGAGTACGTCGTCGTAAAGACGATTACCTTGGGGGGCGCGACTCTGGCGCTGCGAGATGATCAGGGCGTGCCGCTTTGGTCGAGGGCTGAGAAGTAAGCGGCGATGGACGAGACCTCGTAGGCTCGCCACTCGCCCCACACTTCCACAGCGAAGTTCCGATGATGTTGTGGTAGGGGCGTACGGCCGTACGCCCCTACGTTTTCTCGTCCCCGTGGGATGATGGTAGAGCGTTTGGGGAGGAGCGGCTGGCTCCTATCCCTCTAACCTGGAATCCGCAGCGGCCAGCTTGCCCGATTCGGCCTCTCGAGCGGCCTTGACACAGGGACTCCACCCGAGTGGATAATCTAGCATGCGGAGGGGCTCGACCCTCTGCTGGTGAGGCGACCATGCCGATACATATGGGAAGAGATTCGACGGGGGGAAAGAGGTTGAAGAAAAAGGCCAAGCAACCTAAGAGGAAGGAAAGAAGGCTGTGCGATTCCTCCTGTTCCTCGCACAACATAGGTTGCCAGAAAGATTGGAACCATCCGGGCAGCCACTTCCATTCCTCGGGGTCGTGGGGCGGCACTTGCTCGTGGTGAGGTCAATAATTCCGGGCCCGGCTATCGCCCGCGGCTAGTGCCGTTCCAACTAATTGAGCAGAATAGCGAGCTGGAGCAACATAATTAGTCATACGTGCTGAGTCCATGAAGAACTTAGCCCAAAATAGTTGGAACAGCACTAGAAGCCATTTCACAACCTCGGGTCGCTGGGTGTCATTCTGAGGTCGTCCCTTCGGCGGCGCTCAGGGCGCGCGCGGCGACC
>Ga0209002_10000202_pt1 | contig 44366 bp, 42 predicted proteins | sample Rifsed16ft2_FD_184010 | JGI IMG/M metagenome (GOLD analysis project Ga0209002, IMG submission 184010) | Soil microbial communities from Rifle, Colorado, USA - sediment 16ft 2 (version 2) | ecosystem: Environmental > Terrestrial > Deep subsurface > Rock core/Sediment | place: Rifle, Colorado...
AAACTCGCCTTCATGGATCACGAGCGAGACGCCGCGCAGCACTTCGACGGTGAGATCGCCCTGCGCGTAGCGCTTGGTGATGCTGTCCAGCTCGATCAGCGGCGTCACGGTCACACCCTCACCGTCCGGCGTTGTCGCCGCCTCCCTTGCCACCCTTACCGTTGCCTTTTCCCGAGCCGTTGCCGGCCGGCGCGCCCGTGGTGCCGACGATGACCTGCTCACCCGCCTGAAGGCCATCGAGAATCTGCGCATTGACTTCGTTCTTGACGCCCGCCGTCACCGGCCGGGCTACCGGCTTTCCGTCGACGAGCACCCGCACGCAATCGGTGTTTTCAGAAGATGAGGCGGCGGGACAGCCCGGGATAGGTGCGCCGCTCTGCCGCTGGGTGGAGGCGAGCGCCGCAAGGGGCACGACCAAGGCACTCTTGGCCTCCGCCACAACAAAGAACACCTGCGCGGTCATCTGTGGCAGCAGGCTGTGGTCGGCGTTCGGCACCTCGAAGTTGGCGTCATAGAAAATCGCACCGTTGACCAGTTCGGGCGTGGGTTCAATGGCGCCGAGCCGGGCATCGATGCGACGATCGGGCCGGCCGAGCGTAGTGAAGTAGACCGGCATGCCGGTCTTCAGCTTGGCGACGTCGGCTTCGGACACCTGGGAGCGGATCACCACGCGGTCCAGGTTCGCAATACGCAACAGGACGGGAGCGTTTTGCTTATTGTTGAGGATCTGGCCCTGATGGGCGATATCCAGCTTGCTCCAGGTGTTGCCGTAGACCGCGCTGGTGGGCGAAATGACTAACCCGGAGATAGGCGCATGGATTCGCGTGTAGTCCAGGTTCGCCTGATCGATCTTGAGCGCGTTGCGCGCCTTGTCGATCTGGGCCAGAAGCGAGGCCACAGTCGTTTCGGCCACGTTCAGATCCGCCCGGCTCTGCTCGAGCGCTTGCTCGGTCGCGCCGCCCTGGGGAGCGAGGCGGCTGTTGCGCTCATAGGTCCAGCCGGCGAGCACGAGCTTCGCCTGCCATCCCGCAAGTTGGGCGTTGAGATCGGTAATCATGGCTTGATCCTCGCCCACCTGGGCGGCGTACTGGGTAGGATCGATTTCCGCGACGGGTTGCCCCTGCTTCACCGTATCGCCGAGCGTGACCGGCAGCTTGATAATCTGACCGGAGACTTGCGCCCCGACGTCGACATATTGTGACGGGACCAGCACGCCCAAGGCCGATACGGTCTCCTGGATGTCACCGCGCGCGACCTTGATGGTGGCGTAACCACTAGCCTGCGAGGTTCCATTGAACCAATACGCCAAGCCGGCGCCCCCGGCAATGACGACCGCAAAGGCCGCCATGCCGAGCCGCGTCAGCGTCTTGCGCGTCATGGCCCCACCGTCAGAAGAGCCCGATGAGAAAACGTACCTCTCATCTCGGTTCCACCACGATCTCACCCACCATATGCTGATGATTGTGCTCGCCGCCAAATGCGATTTGGCCGGTGTAGCCGAACGCGCCGGCCCGATCGGCGATGAATGTCAGGGTGGCGTTTTCGCCGTTTTGGCTCAGCACAGGCGTTGCCAGATTGAGATCGGGTATGGCGAGTCGGGCCGGTTGGCCGCGCTGGTCGAGGTCGAGCAGGATGATCTTCACCGTGTCTCCTTGTTTGACCCTGAGTGTGGGGTTGGGTTGACCGTCGATCGCCCCACCGCGCCCGAAAAATCCGTGGTGGCCATTTCCGGCGGTGAAATACGGCCGCCCGCCCGGCCCCATCTCGGCGCCGCTGACAAGGGTGAACGTCTCGACTTGCGGCGTGGCGGCCAGTACCAGGCCAGCCGGCACCAGTGCAAAGCTGGCAATGAGTGCAAATAGTGCGGTTTTGTGATGGTTGTGCGACATTGCAATTCTCCTAGAAGAAAAAAGAACGTATTACGTCCAAGTTGCGGATCCAAACCCGGCTCGACCACGATTCGCCCCACCATGTGCACGTGGCGCTCGCTTTAGCCGCCAAAGCCGGTTTCTCCGGTATACCCGAAGGTGCCGGTCCGGTCGGCGACGAAACTGAGCGTGGCGCTCTGGCTGCGGGCGGTGAGGGTCGGCGCCGCAAGGCCGAGATCGGGAATAGCGAGTCGCGCAGACTGACTGCGCAGATCCTGATCGAGCCGGATGATTTTCACCGTGTCTCCCCGCTCGACCCTCAGGGTGGGGTTGGGCTGACCGTCGATCGCCCCGCCGCGCCCGAAGAAGCCGTGCGAGGCTGGCGATGAGTCCGAAAAGTGCGGTTTTGCGATGGTTGTGCGACATTGCAGTTCTCCTGGAGTAAGTATCCCGCGGCAAAGCGGGGTTCTAGTGGTGAGGCGCTCAAAGCGGCTATACGGGGGGCGCTGACGCGGCCCCGATTCTTGCGCCACCTTGACGGTGGCCAATCAGCGCCATCGGTTCATCTGCTCCATGCGCGCTTGTCCTCATGTTCCTCATTGCGGATGTCACTCTCGCATCACTGTAGAGTTGAAGATCAGTGCCCCCGCCCCATGCCGCCGCCTTGCTTGCCACCTCCCCCCTGGCCTTTTTTCTGCTCAGGCGTTTGCTTGCGAGATTCCTCTTTGTCCGCAGGGCTCGTATTCACAGAACGTTTTTGCACTTCAGCCCGAAAGGCATTGTGGTCTTCCTCGCTCATCTCACTCGGTTTCAGTTGCATCAATTCCGCCGTGCTCAGCGCGGAGAAATCCCGCGCCGCAAATGCGCTGAAACTGTTCAGGCCCAAGGCCACTGCAGCGACCAGCATAAATTTGTTTCTGTACATATCAAGGTGTTCCTGTTAAAACAAATTGGACACAAACAACGCACTGTCGAGCGGGCCCGCAACCATTCCATGGCACGTCTTGGCGTCCGGAGAGACCGAATCCAAATGGCTCAGCCCTGCGGGACCGGTTGGCTTGGTACCGTAAATTTCATCATTGCCCAGCCTAATTGCCCATTCGGCAACTGCACGTAATACCACTGGGGAGCACTGCCTTGGACCAGCAACAGAGCCCCCCGAGCCCACCTGAGCAATGACGGGAGAATCGGCCTGAGGCTCCGCGCGCACATTCAACGAAGACACCTGCACGGTGACGTACATGGGAGCCGCCTGCGGTTGCACATTTATCGGTTGTGCGACCGGGGCTTCTACAACTCGGTAGCCACCGGGCCCGCGTCGGTAATAAATCCCGTCGACGATGAAGTACGTTATTCCGGCAACGACAACAGCGGCGGCGGCGATCGGCAGAGTGGCTCTAAACGCGCCGACAGGCGCATGCCCTCTTGCGAACGGTCGCGCAAACGACGCTTGCTGCCCAAGCAACAGTGTCGCAGCAACCAAAGCTATGAGTGCGGTTTTATAATGGTGGTTGTGCGACATTGCAGTTCTCCTGCAAAAAAAATGAAAAAGGAACGTAGTACGTCCAAGTTGTTGATCCAAGCGGTCACAGCGGGTATGCGCGTTTCTCGCTGGTGCATGGGCTCGTCACTTTGGTTTAGCCGAGGCAGGCGCATCCGCGGCGATCTTCGGGCCGATCGCCAGCCAGCGAGCGAGCAGCCGGGCTTCGTCCGCTGAGGCAAGCCCCGCGGGCATGGAGACGGGCTTGTTTTTCCCTTTGCCCCGCTGCGCGATCTGCTCGATTTTGGCGAGCGGATAACGCGATCCGACCCCCACGAGAGACGGGCCGACGACCCCTTCCAGCTGCTGGCCATGGCAAGCGGCGCAGGTCTTGGCGTATAGCGCGTGCGCCTGTTGAGTCTCGGCTGACGACAGGGGCGCGGGCGCGATCGCTCTGCCACCGCCGTGCTTACCCTTGGCATGGGCGGGGTGGATCGTAATCCAATACGCTCCGATGGCCAAAGTGAGCACCATGAGCAGCAAGGCCCATCGAAATATACGAACGCTGTGCATGAATTACCTCCTTAATGCCATGCGCTTCGCGCTTTCGATCGTGCCACGGCGGCTACCGCGGCACGCCCGGAGTGTGCGCATCGTGTTGGTGGGTATGAACATCAACGCGTCATCCAGGACCGCGAACGCACCGTCAGCGCCGCATACGGAACAATCCAGAACAGCGCAAAGGTCGCGAAGTACGCGTACGCCACGCCGAACAGAAAGCTCCACGAACGCTCGCTACGCAGGCAGTAAAGCGAATTGAGAAGTGACACGACGCCGATGCTCGCAAGCAGGCGCAGGATCGCGAGTGGATGGTCGAGCGCGAATATGACGAGAGGCGCCAAGCTCAGGTACGCCAACGGGTAGCGCAGGCAGGCGATCAGACCGTCAACCAGGGCTATCGTCCGCGTCCGGGCCGGGCGCCGCCACAACGTGTGGCTGTAAAATCGCAATTGCTCACGAAGATAGGTACGGCACCAGCGCAGATACATTCGGCAAAGCTTTGCGTATCCGCGGGGCACGGTCGTGAAGGCAATCGCACCGCGCTGGTAAACCGTGTCGTAACCCGAAGCCAACACCAGATTGGTAAGCGCCCGGTCCTCACCGTGGGTGCAGCGGGCGCCAAGGAAGGTCTGGCGCAGCCACGGCCGCAGCAGCCGGCGTATCGCCAAGAGGCGAAAAGCGGAAAATGCGCCGGGGCAGCAAGCCACCGTGCCGTAGGTGGACTGCGCGGCGGGCAATGCGTCGAAAGCCAGCAGGTAGCGCACTTGCAGCATGCGTGGAATCAGTCCCTCGCGCCGGTTCAATACTTCGATCTTGCCGGCGACGGCGCCCACACGTGCGTCTCGGAAGGGGCCGGCGATCGCGAGCAGGGCTTCCGGCACGATGACGCTGTCCGAATCGATGGCGACGACGATCTCGCCGCGCGCGCGGGCAAAGCCGGCAGCCAACGCCGCTCGCTTGCCGCGGTTGCGGTGCAAGCGCAGCGGGACGACCAGTCCGGGATATTGTTCGGCGGAGCACTCGATGTGGTGCCAGGTGTCGTCGCTGCTACCGTCGTCGACGACAATGATCTCGATACGACCCCGCGGGTAAGGCGCTCGCGCTACCGAGTCGATCGTCTCGCGCACCATTCGTCCCTGGTTGTATGCCGGGATGACGACCGTGAGCCGCGGAGCGGTCGCAACATCCGCGGACGCAAAGGGCCGATAGCGGAGCCACAGCACCGCGCGGAATCCGAAGAGCGTGAGGAACATCGCCGCCCACCACACGCTCGGATGTGCGATCAACTGCGCCCACCGCTGCGCGCGCAAGATGTCGATGAGCGGCTGGATCGGCCAGTAAGAAGCGGCGGCGTAGAGCAAAACAAGCGTTGCACAGGCGACGGTTGCCGTTATGAGTCGGCTGTCGCTGAAGGTACGGCCGCTTCCACAGCGGGTGGGGACGATAGCAAGCGGCGTCAGTCCATCCGGTTGTGGAACGGCCGCGGGCTCGGCAAAGTGCGAATGCATGCTCATAAGCGAGGCTCTTCCATTTCAGGCTGAGCGCAGCCGGACAGTGAGCGGGTGGACTCGGCTGTGGTATTGCGGCGCTTAGGGTGGCCCAACTGCCGGCATCCTGAGCCAAGTGAAAAGCAGTTTCTCGTATTCATAGGGCGCTATTTGATCAAGCGCATGTATCCGGGCTTTGTCGTTTTCAGCTGGTTTGTATCGTTCTTTGTCGGCGCAGCACAGATTTGTATCGTTATGTGTATTCGCTCGCTTAGGACACGTATCAATACATTTCCGCTCCAATGGATCATTGTGGTATCGGCGGGTAAGCTGTATAAAATCAAACATGAATTTGTCGCAGTGCCGCCGTCGATCGTGACAGGGAGTAGTGTCCGATTTGTCCGCCAGCTGCTTGCCATGTTGCAGAAAATGGGGTGCTTTCAACGCCTGAGATCCGAATAACAGGAACCTATGATCGTGAAGGAATCGGAATCGCAGATTCTGGTTGTGGACGATGACCGCGAAATCCGCAGTCTGCTCGCCGACTACCTCGAAAAGAATGGACTGAAGACCCTGGTTGCCGCAGACGGGGCATCCATGTGGCGCGCCTTGGATACAGCCCGCGTCGACCTCATCGTGCTGGATCTAATGCTTCCCGGCGAGGACGGCCTGACGCTATGCCGCACGCTGCGCGCGCGCTCGAATCTGCCGATCATCATGCTGACCGCCCGCAGAGAGCCCCTGGACCGTATCCTCGGTCTGGAAATGGGTGCGGACGACTATCTTCCGAAGCCATTTGAGCCTCGAGAGCTTCTGGCGCGCATTCGCAGCGTGTTACGCCGCGCCCAGGCACTACCCGAAAATCTCGAGCTGCCGGCGGCAAAGCGGATAGTTTTCGCCGGTTGGCGGCTGGATCTGGAAGCTCGCCATCTGCTCTCCGAGCAAGGAATAGTGGTGTTGCTTTCCGGCGCCGAGTTCCGCTTATTGAAAGTCTTCCTCGACCATCCTCATTCTGTGCTGAATCGGGATCAACTCCTCGACCTCACGCGGGGGCGGACGACTGAGCCATTCGACCGGTCCGTGGATTTACAGGTAAGCCGTTTGCGGCAGAAACTCGCCGATGACGCTCACTCTCCACGCATCATCAAGACCGTGCGAAACGAGGGCTACGTGCTGGCGGTTCCAGTGGTACCGGAACATTGAGCGTGCGCGACTTTTTCCGCTCGATGGCGGGTCGGATCTTTCTGATTCTGCTGATAGGCATTGTGTCATCAGCCGCCGCGACTTACTTGGTTGCGGTCAGCGAGAGCGGTCGGGAATTCACGGGCGCCCGTACCGAGTTCGCCGTGCAGCGGGTGCAACAGCTCGTGCTATCGCTCGAGGCCGTTCAGTCGCCCGAACGGCCGGCGCTTGTCGACGTGGCGCGGGCAGCCGGATTGACCGTGACTTTGGGTCCCGCCTCGGAGCCGCGTGGCGAGACCGACGCGACGCTCGCGCGCGGGCTCGAGGCGCGCCTCGGGCGCGACCGTGACATTCGGGCGACGACGCTGGCACGATCCGAAGCCGCAGCGGCCGAGAAGGCGTCGCCGGATACTGCGCCTTCCTGGCAGGACGTACGCATGAATCTGCGCGACGGCACCCCGTTGACGATCGAGTTTGCCGCCGCGCCGAGGCGAAGACTGTTGCCGCACCAACGCCAGCTGATTGCATGGGCGGTCTTTGTTCTTTGCATCGCTGGACTCGCCTTTGCTGTGGCCCGGCTCGCCACGCGCCCGTTGCGGCGGCTCTCGCAGGCGGCGGACGCATTGGGGAGCAATATCGACCGCCCGCCGCTCGACGCGACGGGACCGGTCGAGGTGCGCCACGCGGCCGTTGCTTTCAACTCGATGCAGGCGCGAATTCGCCATCACGTGCAGGAACGCACGCAAATGTTGGCCGCCATCACGCATGATCTGCAAACGCCCGTCACGCGGCTGCGCCTGCGGATCGAACAGGTGACGGACGAGCGCCTGCGAGTGATGCTCGCCAGCGACCTCGCCGGTATTCAGGCGATGAGCCAAGAGGGACTCGAGCTTGCGCGCAGCATGGAATCCTCGGAGCCGATGCAGACGCTCGACCTGGATTCGCTGCTCGACAGCGTTTGCGCGGATGCGGAGGAGCTGGGCCAGAAGGTGACGCTGAAAGGCCGGGTGGGAGCCCCTGTGCGCGGCCGGCCCGTCGCCTTGCGGCGATGCCTGACGAATCTCGTGGACAACGCAGTCAAGTATGGCGAGGCCGCAGAAGTGACCGCCACGCGCTCGGGCAACAAGGCGGTCATTTCGGTTCGTGACCGCGGCCCCGGGATCCCGGAGGAATTTCTGGAGGCTGTCTTCGAACCGTTTCGCCGTGTCGAAACCTCACGCTCGCGTGAGACGGGCGGCACTGGCATCGGTCTCACCATCGCCCGCGCCATTGCCGAAAGGCACGGCGGAACCCTCACATTGCGCAACCACCCCGAGGGTGGCCTGGAAGCGGTACTGCAACTTCCGATCGGCCGCTGAGATGGTCTTTAGATTTACTCTTCGAGAAGCTCCCCGAACAATTCGCGAACCTTTTCCCTTGCCCTGGCAAGGGCATGCTTTCCAGCAGGTGTGGCACGGTAAAGTCGACGCGCGCTCTGCCCTACTCGCTCCTCGCGGGATCGAAGGTAACCCTTCTCTTCGAGTCCGTGAAGGATGGGATAAAGCGTACCCGCGCTCAACTTGTAGCCATGCCGCCCCAACTCTTCGATCATTGCGAGACCGAAAATCGGCTCCTTCACCGCATGGTGCAAGATATGCAGCCTGATCAAGCCGGCGTAAAGGTCGCGATCATCTGCGCGTTTGTTTTTTGCTGGAGATCTCATATCCAGTGAAGTTTAACAGCCTGACAACCACTTGGTCGAGGCCATGCACGCATTAGCATGCGACAGATCACGACAGCACAATCAATGCCACAGCGCGAAATAAAACTGCGCCCACTGCCTGATTGTTGGAAACAAGCGATTGGCAAAAGAGGCATATAGTGGCAACCCCTTGCTTAACAGTGTTCCATCAGCGACTTCGGCTCTGTTACCAGGTGCATGCTCGAAAGTCGACCCGCAATCACTTTGCTAGGAATTCAGGGTAGCTTGAGAAGGAACGATTGCCCTTCGCAGAGTTCTGCTTCGCCACGATCGTCTTGGAGATGCGCTGTTGAAGGTATTCGCATAGTGACTCAAAATTCTCAATTGGCAGTAGCTTCCATGGAGCGCCAAATCGGCTTTCGATGTTTACCGAAAGAGCGCCATAGTGGAATTTCGACGCCCGCGTTTTATCAGCGCTTGCAAACTCGTTGTATCGCTTGATCAGGTACTGCACATAACGGCTCTGCTGTTGATCGGCGCCAATGGTTCCTAATGGTGGGTTTACGGTAACACTGCGACGGGCAGTCTTGACATTGATCGTGTGCGCCTGTATCGCGCCGGGGCTATTGACCGCAATATTGCCGGTGTTGTTGGTGATCTCTATATGTTGCAGATCGTTCAGCAGCAATTTCGCGAAAACGCCATCGGTTGCCCGCTCGGGACGCCCCGCCGCGCTCTCGTGGACCGCTTTCATCTCCCGCAGGACTTCTGAGGTATAGATGTCAGCTTGTGTATCGATGACCTTGTGGTGCGATCGGCACAGCAGAATGAGGTTATCGAAACAATTTCGCTCTGCTTCGGACTGAGTTGCTTCGAAGCGCGGACCACCCGCGCTACGGGCGCGAATGTGGCAGATCTCGCCAGTTACCGTACCGGCACTCTCGATGATCGGAAGTGAGCATCCGGGGTATGCACAAAGGTTTCCGGATAGCGCGAACAGTCGCTTGATCGTCCTCTCAGTCGGTTGCACCATTTTGTATCTGTAATCCCTTGGCTCTCGTTGGTGAGGCTGACTTAGCGCCCCGGCCATGCTGCCTGCAACGATTCCTGCTCAACGGCCACCTTGTATTTAGCGACCCAATGGCAAGCCGCCTCCCACCCGCGACGTACACATATTCTTTCGATCACGGATACCTCAACGTCCGTGAGGGGGCGTCGGGCCGTGACAGTATCGAGTCCAAGTGCTTCCGGGGACATCCCGTGCAGTTCGAGGCGCCGCCCTGCGTCATCCACGCAATCCGCCAAATGATCTGCGATACGAAACCCGCCCGCATCAATGTCTCCCCAATGAAACACCCGAGCCTCGTGCGGAAGAGACAGGAGCAGGAGCCGGTAGACGCGCTTCCATGAAGGACTCGGCATGCCGCCGGTGTACAGTAGGATCGCGCTTGGCGCCCCATGACGCCTCGCGACCATTTCATGGAACGTCGTGAGGTTCTCGACAGTCAGCAGTTCGGCGACCGCAGGAGAGCAAGTGAATCCGGTGATCGCCGAAGGAGGAAAGCCCAAGTACGCCGAATCCACCGCGATGTTGCGCTTATCAATGGCCACCTGGATTGCCCCGGCGATGAGCAACGTTGGTGGAAACTTGACGAGCCCGATCTCGTTAAAGACATCTTCCGGGTCGCGGGCTGGAGCAGCGACATCGCCTTGTATCAATACATCGATGAGCGCGGACAACTGCTCAATGCGCTTGCTGTCACCTGTCAACCGGGCACTCAAGCGTCTGACTGGCACATCGGCAGCGACCTGCAGTCTGCAATGGGAAACGACCGACACCGCATCACCCCAGGCGCCGGCGTCTTCCGGGCCGGTGCTGCGCACCTTTGCGCCGCTGCGCCAGAGTTTAAGAACCCTCGCCAACACCGGATACTCCGCTTCCCGCGGTGCAAATAAATCGGCAGCACGGGACACAGCGTCCCAGCGTGGTACGACGCCCAAGAAGCATGCAAGCAAATCTCTGTCCGCCAGCCGAATTCGCTGGACCTGATTTCTCTCCCCTGCGCGGCGGTCCCACTCGATCGTGATGGCGCCCTCCCGCTCGGCAAGCTGAAGGTCTCCGTGGCAGGTCTCCTTCTCCGCGTGTGTCTCGATGCTCGCATACGCCGGCATCGATTCACCCGAGAAGCGCAAAGCGACATTGCGGACGGCCCCCTCTCGCCCGGACGCGTTCTCGGCCCTGCGCAAGAGCTTCTGCAAGGCCTGATTCGCCACGGAATTCATGCAGTGCTGCCGAATTTCACGGCCATTTGCTCGACCAATTGCGGGTTGCGACTGGGCATGTCGCTTTCCAGCAAGCGCCTGGCTTCCTCCTTGACGATCACTTCGGTTGTAAATACGTCGGAACCGAATCGGTCGAGATCGTAGTAAGACTCGAGGACGGGCACCAGTTTTCCTACGTCTGCATCCGGAGCCGCCATCACCAGTTGCAGTCCCAGTGATCGAAGAAACTGTGCGGTGACGTAGGCGTTTTGCGCGTCAAAACCATGAAAGGCTTCGTCGATGATCATGACGGCCGCACCATCGTGCGCCTCGCCGGCCCTGAGGCGGTAGGCATTCGCGAGCGATGCACCGGCAATGACGTAAAACGGCACCAGGTGCTCGCCATTCGATCCAACCCCAAGCCGTTTGCTGAGCGAATCGACCTTCTTGTCGCCGACGCGGATTTCCAGGTCGAAGTTGAATAGAAGCCGGTAGTCTTCGAGGGGGTTGTTTGCCTTGTCTACACCGGTTTCGCAAGCTTCGAGGAACGCGACCAGCTTCTTCTGTACATCGTCTGCAGCCTCGAACAGGGGTGACGATCCAGCCTCCAGAAAGGCGCTGCTCTGGATCAAGTCATATAAGGACTTGTGCGCCAGAGCCGGGTTCGCGACGAACCGATATTTCTCGCCACCTGTAAACTCCGGACACGCGCGCAGTATTCTGTTCAGGTCGTCGATGTCGTGCTCTACGCGTTTGATGGCTTCGCGCATGCGGTACGCCACGTCTGCCCGAAACGACTGATTTGCTGCTTCGCGTGCCTGTGCCGCCTCATGCTCGTACTCGACGAGCGTCGATGCCGTGAGCTTGCGAATATGCGACTTGACCCAGACGGCCGCCTTCCGCCAGTCACTGCGCTCATCCACGAGATTAATCGACATCTCATTGATGAACGTGCTGAAATCCGCTTTCGCTGCCGCCTCCGCAGTTACGATCCGCCCGTTCGCTGTCTTGACCTCGTTATCGAGATAAATCAAGGCGGCGGCAGGTCCTTCGTCCTGATTGATGCGCACCGCCTTGTCGTAGGTGCCTGTAGCGGTCTCCGCGTCATAGTCAATGTCCTTAATCGACGCGTCGTAGTCCGCCTGTAGCTTCAACAGCCGGTCCTGGGCGTCCCCGAGATTAGTTCTGGTCTCGTTGAGAACCCCCGTTTTTGTACCCCGCTTCTCCGTGAGTTCGAGGAGCGTCCGTGATGCTTCGTCGGCAGCGTGTTTGGCCTCATCCACGCGTCGCTGGAGATCACGAAGATGCACCGGCAGATCCATCTGTGCGGGGTCGATCGTTCCTTCCAGAGACCGCTGTGCGGTGTGCAATTGTGAGAGCGACTGCTGAACTTGATCTGGCGTTGTCTCCCGCAGAACCCGGGCCACACGATCGGCCGCCTCCACAGTGAACCGAAGTCGCTTCTGAGCCTCATCGTCAGCGCGCGTTGCCTCGATAACCTCCGCTCGCAGCGCCTGCCGCTCCTCGGCGGAGATCTGGGCGCCGAGCACCCATTCGGTAGACGAAATCAGTCTGATCCTTCGAGTACCCCCGTTCGCGCTGAGCATGCCGTCGCGGGTCAGTGCGCGATCGTGTCGTTCAAGCTCCTCCTCGGTATCCACCTGCCGCATCTGCCCCAGCAAGCGACGAAGGTAGGTGAGCGCGATGCCATTCGTGCTTTCGAGCAGCGAGGCCACCATAGTCGATTCGAAACTGCGCCCCATGTCGCTCCGAATGTGCGCAGGCTGCACGACGGTTACCTCGTATAACGGACGCTGAGCTTTGCGCAGGATTCCGACCGCGTCTCTTTCGCGCCCATACGCAACCACCAGGGCGTATCGGTTTCGGCCAAGAAACGATTCAATGGCGGCCTGCCATGCAACATCCTTGACCGTGACGAGACTTCCGACGGTCCGGCTCTCGATCCCTTCTGCTCGGAACATCGCGATCGCCGTGGCGACATCGCCGGAGTCCTGCAGTCGTATCCCCTTCTCCGCCGCTCTCACTCGTTCAGTCGCGCCACTGAGGCGCCTTGAGGCGATCGCCGCCGCCTCTTCGTGTTGACGCCGGATGTCTTCGATGGTTTTTTCGATTCGTTTGAGTGCCAAAAGTGCTTCCGGGAACGCTTCCAGGTCCGGACAATCTCCTTTCTTCGCGCGCGCATCCCATTTGGCCGCCAGCCGTTGAAGTTCCATTGATGAACCGCCATTCGCCGCCCGACTCACTTCGTGTGAAGCATCGAGTGCCTCACGAATATCCAGCGCCAAGCGATCCACCGTACGCCGTGCGTTGGTAACGTTTGCCTGCCAGGCTGCCCTTAGTTGACGCGCATGCTCCGGATTTTGCGATGCCGGATCGGCGTTGTAGGCGGCGAGCAGATTCTGATGATTGCTACGAAGCTCTTCCTGCTCCTGGGAGCGAGCATCGATGGCCGTACGCAGTGCGTCGATCTCGTCCGAGAGCTCCTGTTCCTTGGACAACAGCTTGCCCACGTGGATGTCCGCGGATTCGACATGGAGAAGGAGGCGGACTGCGGCCGAAACAGCACGTGTCCGGTATTGCGTCGCCACGCCGTTGAAGCGTTTGTCGATGTCGCTCAGGCGCGCGATTTGTTGCTTGACCTCCTCGATCTGGAGTACGAGAGCGCGCACCGTCTTGATGTGTTTCAAGGTGCCCTGCTTGTCAATTGGCTGAGCATCGACGAGGTAGCCTCGAAGGTAGTCGTTGACGCTCTGGATACCCTTCAGGCGTAGGCTTTGCGCCAGCGCGCGCAGGAACTTATCCCTGTCGATGGTGCGCCCCCTGTGCTGGAGCACATGCAGCAGCTCGTTGAGGTATGTCTCCGGCTTCGCTGTCAGGGTTGGTGTGCGACCGGCCTGCTTCGCTAGCCTCCGTGCCAACGCATCAAAAGTAGGCCAATCAAGCGGCGCCTTGCCGCCATCGTCGAGGGCACCGAGATGGTCCTCCAGCGCTAGGCGAACGCCGGGCAGAATGTACAGGCCAAGGGCGCGATGGTGCTTTTCAGTGGCGACCGAATGGAGGCAGACGCCGGCACTCACCACGTCGGCCGGAGACTCACCCTCGAAAACGAGAGTGATATATGAGAGAGCCTCGTCACGTTTGCGAGCCAGGACTCCCTGATCACCTTCGCCCGAACGCACGGTGCCGAGGGCATAGTCCCTGACGGAGCGTTGATCCTTGTGGACCGACTGCGCATTGAAGTGCATGTGATTGCCATGGGCACCGACGAGAGCGATCTGTACGGCGTCAGCCAGACTGGTCTTTCCTGCCCCGTTGGGACCCAGGAAGGCGGTCCCACCCTGGCGGAGATTGAATGTCTCGTAGTCCCAGAATGAGAACTGGACCAGATGCATCGCGCTAAGCGTCTTCACGGGCGGCCTCCTCTGCGTTTCCTACGGCGTCATTGGCAGGCCGACTCGTAATCAACGACGACTTGAGATGTGCCCCGAAGCGATTGGCGGCGTGTTCACTGAGCACCTCGGCAATTGCAGGAAGAATGGCGATCGCAAACGGTTGTGGATCGCCTTCTGGCGTGTCGATCAATTTGGCCAGGCCGCATCGCGATGCGGCTTTCACCAGGCTCTTTACTACGCTCTGATTCTTTGTTTCCAGCGTGCGTCCCGTCATCGAGCGATAAGTTGCGACCAACTCCTCGACTCCGACTACGGCATCCCCTTCATCAGACAGTTCTCCAGCACTTCCACGCAGGTGATAAAGCTGCCGGAGCACGAGCAGAAACAGGGTGTCCTGGGTGTCGAGCGGGGTATGTTTCACTACTTCCGGAACGACATAGCAGAATTCGAGACGTTCGTTGAATCCCAGGCGCAGCCCCATGAGTTCCACCGCTTCTTCGAAGTCGCGACGATGGGCGGAGATAATCCGAAAGGCGGTGCTCTGCAGATTGAAACGCGCGTAGAGGCATTGGTGCACGATCAGTTGGTACAACGACTGCTTGAAATCGTCTACCGTGTAGATACCATCGGACGCCTCTGCCAGTGATCTCCAGTTACGTGGCATCTGGTGCTCTCCATCTCACTTCGAAATTGGGTATATTGAAATACGGCGTATCGGCCCGACCGCCCTCTATCAGGGATACTTCGAATCCCAGACTGCGCAATAGTGGATTGCGGCGAACCGCAGCCGGGTTGCGGCTGCTCATTCCCGCCAGGCGCATGAGCGCGAGAAACGAAACAGCATCTGCGACACTGCCGACCGGAAGGTCGTGCGCGCTGACCTTTACGCCCTGAGATAGGAATTCGCGGACGTAACGTCGCACTGCTGCCGGTGTCGTATCCCGGTGTTCGATCATTGCCTTTCGCAAAGCGTGCAAGGCTTTCTCGTGGGGCGTCATTTCCCGCTTGCGCAAGGCTGTGCGTTTGGGCGCGAGCGGAGCCTCGACCGGAAGCCTCAGGCGGTTGTCACCGATCAATGGTGCGGGCGAGAGGAGCCGTCCCTCCACTGGAAGACCACAATCCTCGGCTTCGATGATTGCACGAACAGTGTCGGCAATCACCTCTTCGATCCGCTCAGAAGCCTTCAGTCGGTAGCCAAGATAAGCGACCGCGCGCTGTGTCGCGGCGTCCATTACGCGGTCCATTCTTTCGAGAAACTTTTCAACGTCGAGGAGACGACGGAAGCGTTGCACGTCACGTTCCAGCAGTTCCTCCTCCTCGCCCGGCCTGTTGCCAGGAAGTTCGGCGTAGCCTTGAAGAAGCGCAGTTCGGCCCGGCCCGTCCAGAGTCACGGCATTGACCAGTTCGATAATCTCGTAGCGCAGGCGCAGCGGGTGGTTCTCCGTGCGAAGTTGCTTGAAATCGCGCACGTACAGCTCGCTGATGTGCTCACTGAAGAAGCGCCTGACGAAGACGGGGGTTTCGGCTTCCTGTGTCAGTTCCTTCATCAGATCGCGGACTCGCAGTGTTGTCGCGTTCAACGAATTAATGAGCCGCACGCAAAGCTGTGCCGCGCTGATGAAGCCTCCCGCCTGCCCTTTGGGATCCTGCGACACGCTCTTGAGCTGGTTGTAGACAAGAAGGACGTTGCCCCCGAAAAGCTGCGGCCCCTCAGTGACGAACTGCTGAACGGTGTCAAAAAACCTTGCGACGACAGGCCGCATACTGACGAATCGACGCAGACCCACCTTCTCCTCCATGAGCCATCCGGTATCCACAAGTCGGGCGAGCAACTGATTCGCCTGAATCGATAACGGCGTGGCTACCGCGGGCGTAGGCTCATCGCCTTCGTCCTCCCACCCAGCGTCGAGGAGAAATCGTTCGATTTCCTTCACCACTTGGTCATGAAGGTAGCCGTCGGGATACGGGGGCACGGAATCAGGCCCGAAGTACCGATCGGACAGGCGCACGAGTAAATCCCACGTGCGTCGGTTGTTCCGCCCGGTGAGCGCGCCGAAGAGCCCTTGGGGTACTCGATCGAAGAGATTCATGCTTATCCTTTAGGATAATTTATACTCTACACTAATTTATACTCTACACTAATTTATATTGCAAGCTAAATTAGTCTGTAGGATAATATTGACATGGACTCCGCTGCAGATCGACTTACCGACCTAGAAACCGTCCTCCTGTGGGAAGGCGAAATTGATAACTTCCGTATCCGGGAGCTCCTTGGCGTCCAGGCCGTCTGGGCAAGCCGCCTGATGGGCGCCCTGCGCAAGCACATGGGTGCTCGCGCGGCGCGATCGACCGCACACGCACCGCTGCGCCTCGCCCCGGGACAAGCAGACCGCGAGCGACGGCAGTCTCCGGATGACTACCTGCGCATCGTGGCGGGGGCACAGATCGCCGCAGACGGTGAACCGCTACTTGAAGACGCGCGACGTGACCTCTCGGTCGTGGCGCCGGAGACATTCGCCGCGGTTATACAAGCCATCCGCAAAGGAATGGGTCTGCAACTGGTCTATCGATCAATGAATCATCCCGCCGGCACCGAACGCCTTGTCTTCCCCCACGCCCTCGTCCGAGCCCCACGGCGGTGGCACATGCGTGCATGGTGTTCAGAACGGCGTGATTTCCGCGACTTCACTCTTGGCAGAGCGGCAAGAGCGGCACTCGTCGAATCGCTTGCGCCTCATCGGAGGTCGGAAGACAAGGATTGGAATGAAGTCGTCACGCTGACGGTGATCGCACATCCGGATCTCACCGTCGAGCAACAAACGATGATCGCAGCCGAGTACTTTCCGGGTGCCAGTGCGCGACAGTTGAGGGTGCGGCACTGCCTTGTGGGTTACATCATCCAGGATCTGCGATTGGCAACCAACGCCGACAAGCACAAACCGCCGGAGTATCAGTTGCTAGTTAGCAACGCTGAAAAGCTTCGCACCGCCATCTGGGCGGAATAGCAGGCGCAGACGATCTAAAGCACGTCACATATGCTGTCCATTGCCACCCATGTCCCGCGTCTTCCCGAAGTCGCCGAAGTAGTGGAGGAAGGTTTCGTAGAGGAAATTAGGGACGACGCCACTGGAGAGATTTACAAGTCGGCAGATTTCCTGCGCCGTGAACTCAGAGAACTCAACCGCCTGCGTGGCGAGCAGGAAGATCTTCTGAGCGCCGGCAAGCCGCGGTTCCGATGCTCTCATTGCGAAGTCGGGGTGGTTCTGCGCTTGTCCGCTCTTCGGCGCTGGTATTTTCGGCATGATGAGGAAGACGGTTCGTGCAGATACCAGACCAAAGGATTCCTGTCGCAGGATGATCTAGATGCAAGGCGCTACAACGGCCAGAAGGAAGGCCCGCAACACATTCGAATGAAACGTCTCATCCGAGAAAGCCTCCGGAACGACAGTGCATTCGAACCACAGTCGATTCTGGAGGAAGTGCGGTGGCGAGGAAAGGTCAAGCCGGGTAGCTGGAAGATCCCTGATATCCAGGCAACCCGAAACGGACTCCGGATTGCATTCGAGATCCAGCTGTCATCGACCTACGTCAACGTCATGCGACAGCGCCGGTCGTTCTATCTCGCGGAGGGTGGCCTCCTCTTTTGGGTGCTGACGCGGGTACGTGAGGAAGACAAGCGACAGTTTCAAGACGATGTTCTTTACCCGAACAATTGCAATGTCTTTGCGATTGACGAGGAAACGGTCGCGTTGTCAGCGGCGAATTCAGAACTAACGTTCCGATGTGGTTATCTCGAACCTGTACAGGATGGGTGGACGCTCAAAGAACGCTGGTGCGAACGGATCGTCAGATTCTCCGAACTCACGCTCGATCCGGCCAATCAGCGCGTCTACTACTTCGACTACGACAATGCGCGGTCCGAGATCGAGCGAGCGATGCGGACGATTGATGGCAAGTGCATCCTTGATGAATTCGAGTCCCTGTTGCGGTTCAGAGCAAACCAAGACGGAAATGTACTGGACAAATGGCGAATACTGAAACGCTCTCTACCGGACGCGTTCGCCTGGCCGCTCGATCTGTATGGCGGCGGCTTTTTCACTGCAGTGGACATGTACCTCTCCGCGCGTTCTGGACGACCGGTCGGATGGAACTACCAAAGCTTGATCCAGAGCGCACACCGCTGCGTCGATATCCGTCCAGATTTCCTGCCCCTCCTCGAAGCCTGCTTCAGCGCCTTCGGGCGTAGCACCATCTTCACTGACGAACGCTATGCTGCGAAGTGGAGCGCAAAACGTGCGAAAGCGGTGGTTGATGCAGTTGTCAATCCTGATACCAGGACGCACCTGCTCAGGCTGCGCCAATATCGGCCAGCCATGGAATGGCTAATGCCAGAGGCCAAGCACGGAATTGCCGCGACTCTGGCACAGCTTGATCCGCCCTAGCCCGGCGATTCGCGAAAATCACCGACCATCACGGCAGTCGTTCGCCCGTGCGCCGCAGCGCCTGCCGCGCGTGTTGCATCAGGAAACCTGCGAGATCAGCGACAATCATTTCGAGCGAGGGTACTTCTGCAGCCAGGTCCCTAGCGAATGCTTCCCACTGGCGCTGTTTTGTCGCGTCAGTGGAGAAGGCCGTCGTCAGCGCGTCGGGCAATTCTTCCGGGATAGCGGTTCCGCGCCGCTCAAATGTCGCAGCAATGGCGCGGCCTAATCGTTCTGCATCAAAGGCGTAACTTCGACTCAATATCCAGATGTCGTAGTAGTCCTTCATTCGGGTGTTGGCAAGGCCGAACAGAACCATTGCCTGAAATTTCTCCGCTACAACCGTTTCTCGCGGGTACGCGCGCAACCGGGGCGCAGGAAGATCCAGCATTACGGGCAGGTTGATTTCTTCGACCCCTGGTTCGGTCGCGTCGCCAAAACCGATATCGATGACGACCGTAATCCGCGCGCCGGCCAACCGCGCAGTCGTACGCAGGCGAAGGCCGCCATATTCAAGTTCCTCCCGTATCAGTTCAACGCGCAACGCATCGACATCAAATAGGATTCCGTCGTTCTCCTCGACTGCGCAGATCTCGCGGAACACCGCGAGCATGGGCTCCGGCGCCGGATCGCCGTAGCCGAGTAGATCCACATCGCGTGTGGGACGATGTGGATCATCGAACCAGGTCGTCATCAGCATTGCGCCTTTGAGGACGAAGCGGTCGCGGTGCGGCGTGGTACTCAGTCGATAGAGCAGCCGTTCGGTCGCGTACCGTGTGAGGAGCAGATCGAACGCCTGTCCTTTTTCTCGCGCCAGGTTCAACAGCCGAGCACGAATCGAGGCACCGGTGTCTCGGGTTTGCTTAGCCATCTGAAGTTAACGCACTCACGTACGGTTCCATGATTTTCCACACGCGAGCATCGCGGGCGTATTTGGCGATCTGCGCAGGCGTGGCTTTCTTCTTCCGAAGCGCTTCGCGCAGACCTTCCAGTGCGACGTTGACACCGATGGTGCGACGATAGCGAAAGAGATCCGCGATTGTCTTGGCGATTCCGAAAATCGGGACGTTGACGCCGTCGATGGTGTGGTGCTCGACGCCTGTTCGCAGATGGATGCTCGGAAAATGAGCGAAGCGTGCAGGCGGGTACAGGAATTTCGGGCGCCAGTCTTTCGGCCCGATGGCAATCCATACCTTTGCCGGTATTTGGTCGGTCAGCTCGTGATAGGCCAGCGCTGAAGTGAGACATATGACGCCCTTTGGCACGAGCTTTGCCGCTTCGGCCAGGGTGTGATGCGCATCGATCGACGCATTCGGAAGCTGATACAGTCCGCGTGCGAGCCGGACAATTGCGCCCTCGCGTTCAAGCCGGGAGACGGTGGATGCGGTAGCGCCCTCCGCGATCAGTTCGCTTAGGCGCGCCATCCCCTTGGACTTTAGAAATGCAAATGCGCGTTCCCGTTGAGTGACAGGGGTCTTGCGAATCATGAGATACAAATCCTCGGTTAATAGCGAATATTATCCGATGTTTTGTATCATTGGCCAGTCATTTTCAGGTGCCTCCTGATCCCTAACAGGCTGTTGAAATACGTCTGAATTTTAAGTCCAACAGAGCGCACAATGAGCAGAAGGACACCATTGATACGTCACTTGCACCCGCTCGGAGCAGCTTGTCGTGGTCAATTCCGTCGGTTGCCCTCGCGATGTGGCTCATTACGTTGCTCCTTGGGGTACTGCGCCCAGCATTCGAGCCATTCGCACGATGTTGCTCGCTGTCATCGTCAGTTTGAAGTGCTGATCAACGCGCCGCACCCCGCGGTATATCGTCTGGCGGATGCGGCCCACTGTCTTGCCCCAGCCGAAGTGCTCCTCGATGCGCTTGCGAATCGTCTGGCTCAGCCTGTAGCCCGTATGACGCGTGGTGCGCGCATCGATCGCGCTGCCTCCGCGCCGTGTGTCGTTGCTGGCGACATGGGGCGTCACGTTGCGCTGGCGGCATGCGGCGACGAAGTCCTGCGTGTCGTAGGCCTTGTCGGCACCGAGGCTCTTTGCTTGCATCCCCGGTACAGTATCGAGCATCGCGAGCGCGGCTTTGCGCTCGCCCATGCCATCGGCGTGCGTGACCACCGCACCCACCACCAACCCCGAGCGGTTCTCCATCAGCACATGGCCCTGGTAGCAAAGAATGGCCGCTGTATTGCGGCTCTTCCTGAACAGTCTGGCATCCGGATCGGTGCTGCTCTGGTGTGTGTCGTTGGTGCGAGGCTTGCCCTTCCAGTCGGCCTGCGCGTTGCGACCCGGCCCCGAAGGCGTCTGGTCGTTGCTACCGTCCTTGGGCCGAAAGCTCTTGTGGCTCGCCCACGCCTGGATCAGCGTGCCATCGACCGAGAAGTGCTCCTTGGAGAGCAACCCATTGGCGTCGGCAAGTCTCATCACCTCGGTGAAGAAGGCTTCCACCACGGCATGCTCCATCAGGCGATCCCGGTTCTTGGAGAACACCGAGTGGTCCCACACCGCATCGTCGATCGCCAGCCCCACGAACCAGCGAAACAGCAAGTTGTAGCGCAGTTGCTCGCACAACTGACGCTCACTTCTGATCGAATAGAACACCTGAAGCAGAAGAGCGCGCATGAGCTTCTCGGGCGCAATGCTTGCGCGGCCCGTGTCGGCGTAGATGTTGTTAAACAGCCCATTGAGCTGCGCCAGCGCCTCGTTCACCAGCGTCTGGATCGAGCGCAGCGGGTGATCCGCAGGCACAAAGTCATCGAGCTTGGCCACCGTGAACAAGGTCTCTTGCATTCCATCCGATCCGCGCATCGCATTCACTCCTGAGCTAAATCCATGAATACGATATTGACCATCTCAAACACAAAAAGTGCACTCAAAATCAAACGAATTTCAACAGCCTGCTAAGGCTTTGTAGCGACTACAAGCCCGAAATAGCAGGCTCAACGGCCGTGACAGGCCCCACAAGCCGGGTTTCGTCGCACTCGACGACCATGTGCGAGGCTCAGCTCAGCACCATCGGATGCGGCCGTTGCGAAGCCAGAAATGGGAACGGCAGCCCTTCTGCAGCCAGACCGAGGGCGATAGCGTCGGCCTGCCCTTGGCATCGACGGCGACGTCCCAACGCGGCTTCGCCTCTGCCACGACGAGGAGTTCGATCACATGGCCGCATCCGCACGGACAGCGCATTCCGACGCACCAGTCTTCACCATCGTCGCGCGCGAGTACCACATCGCGCCTGGGCATACGAGACGGCAGGCTGTCCCCCTTAATAATGCGCAACCTGCGACGCGGGCCGAGCCGCGCCCAGACGTTGCGCCACCAACGCGTAATGTGCACTGAGATCGTCATCGCGCAGGCACCTTGAGCGTCGGCAAACCCAGCAACGGCTCGACATCGCCACGCGCAACGAGGAGATTCGGCGCACAGGCAAATGTGCCCTCGGCGAAGTACTCCTCTTCGCACGCGGCCAGACTGAACTGCGTGCGCGCATAGAGACGGTTGGACTCGATACGGAATGGATACGCGCGCGCGATGAACTCGTTCACACAGGCCGCCGCCGCGCGCATGTTGAGAGAGATCACGGCCGGCGCTTCCTCGACGAGGCCTTTAAGGTAGCCGGCCTTGAGTTCTTCTTGATGTGCCTCTGGCGCCACCTTGCGAAGGTACTCGCCGCGCAGACTCTCCGGCGTGTAGACGCCGCGGTCCTGCAAGGTTGAGCCGCCGGGGTGAACATAGTCAATGCGGCCGCATACGTCGGCGATCGCGAATATATCGCCCTTCTTGCGAACGGGGATGACCACTCCGACATCGAACAGCGGCAGCAGGAACACAGCCGCGATCAGGTCGGCAATATGGCGGGCTTCGAGCGTATCGACACAGCAGAAGATAACATCGCACTGGGCAGCCGCAAGGACCGCATCCCGCGTGGCGATGGAGGCCGGCACCGGAATGACGACACCCTCGCCGCGATAAGTGGTCACGGCTTCGGCGAACGCCTCAACCTTCAGGCGATTCACTTCGGCGTCTGCACGCTTGGAATTGAGGATACGGTTGAGATTCTTCAATTCGAGGCGGTCGAAATCGACGACCGAGACTCGGCCGAAGCCTAGCCTGACGAGTTGCTCCCCGACGATCGAGCCAGTTCCGGAGACGCCAATCAGCAACGCCGAGAGGCCGCCGAGTTCGGCAGCCATGCTGCCGGTGAAGGCGACCGGCCGGTCTCCGGGACCAGTGAGCGTGGCTTTGTCGTCCCACCAATAGCTCAGATCGTCGCCGGCGACCGTAACCAGGTTTACCGGTCGGTCGCGGATGCTTGGGTCATAGAGGCGGGCGCGAACCGCACCGTCAGTCGTCATGATGGCCGAGCCGTGTAGCGCGCCGAAGGCCTGGAACAGGCTTGGGATCACCGCGCGGTCGCTTTCATCGTCCGCTTGGGAAAACGCGAATAGACCGCCGGGGTGCGAGTGGATGAGGACGATGGTAGCGCCGCTTGGCTCCGCCAGGTCGATCGCCTGTTCGAGGTATTCGCCGGGCCAAGTGATGGCGTCGCGCTCTCGGCGCTTGCAGGCTGCGTACGGCACGAGGATGACGTTCCGGACCAGAAGGCGGAGCCGAGGACCGGGCGTGCGCGTGCAGACCAGGATAGCGGCCGCTTCTAGGCCGTCCGGTGGAAAGAGGTGGCGTTTTACTTGCCCATGAACGGCGCCGCTGAAGGCCAGGGTTGTCTCGGGAATCACTCGCCCACCTCCTTGGCGAGCGCGGCGTCGACCAGAGCGAGCTGGGTCATTACGTTATCGGTGGTGGGATTCCAAGGCGCCCCGGCGCCGCGGTTCCGAGACCAACCGTGGAACTCGACGCCGAGCAGGACACCGCGAAGCTGGGTGCTCTCGATCGTCCGTCCGGAGGACAAGGCAAGCGGCGGGTAAGCGTAGAAGCCGTAGATCTGCGCGCCCGGATAGTTGGGCGGGATCTCCAGCGCGATCTTCGTGTGCGCGACGGCGTAGCCTGCAGGGAGCGGATAGTCGTGAAGAAGGAGCCAGCGCCGATTGACCTCGACGATGGTCTCCCAGCGTAGGCCGAGCCGATTGAGATGCGCCTCATCAACGTCGAGCAGCGCGAAGTCCCGGCAAGACGCCGTCGGTGCCTCGCCGTTGTTGACGTCCTTCGGCGTGAGCCGGAGTTTCTCGATGCCGGGCGTGCGCAGGTCGATCTCGGTAGTGAGCTCGACCGGCCGCTTCGGCTGGCCGGCGATCTTGAGGAAAATCTGCCAACCCTGATCGGGGTTGAACCCCGCCCGAACCAGCGCTTCGCGCACCACGATGGTCGGCGCGGTGACCTCCAGCACGACGCCCTGCACATTGAGTTTCCACACGAGCTTGCGACTGATGAACGACTCGACGCCGATGGCGTCGAGGTCGACGAGATCTTGGTCGTTCACGAGGCGATCCGGCCTATCCTGTTGTTCGAAGTAGATCGACTTGTCAGCCGGCACTTCGCCGATCTTGCGCAGCAGTCCTCCCGAAACTATGCGGCACGGCCAGTCAAAGCGCTGGCCGTCGATCGTCAGACGGTAAGCGCGATCGCTTTCGACGATAACGAAGCGCCGCTCCGCGCTGCGCAAGTCCACAGTTTCCGCGGGGCGAAGGTCTTCTAAGTCGCCGTTCGCGAGTACCTGCAGCACGCTTACATCGTTGACGGATTTAAAGCCGGCGGCGAGCGCGAGCTGCGCGCCGGTTGGTGTGAAGTCGTCGACATGTACCTGCCGATAGGTCAGCGTCTGATCCGCCACGTCGATGGTAAGGTGGGTTGCGGCACCAGCGTCTTCGAGGGGAATGCGGCTTTCGCCGGTAGGAGTACTTGTTTGCATATGATTGCCTTTCTGGCGGCCTCTGCGGGATTGCAGGTTTCTGGCCTTCAGTAAGTCAATCGCAGCGGATTTCAGGACCGGAAAGGCGGGTCCACCTTTTTTAGGGTGACAGGACCGTCCGGCAGGTCACCGCAGATGAAGAAACTCGGGCAGCGCGGGCAAGTGCGCGCTTCTATTTTTGGAGGAAAATCGCCTGAACGGACGCTGCGGACTATGTCTTGGACCTTTTGGCGTCGAGTCTCAAGCTTTTTTGCAGAAATCGACATCGGTTCCGTCGTCTCGCTGGTCAAATAAGTCACTTCGACCTGCGCCTGACCGCCGTAGGTCTGCACCGCGGCGAGATGAAGTATCGTGTATTCGATGTCGTCAAAGGCATTGGATCGCGGCTTGCCAGTCTTGACCCGCCGAACCACAACCTGGCCGCGTTCACCTTTGGCCACACCGTCTGGTTTAACGAAAATATCGCCTTCCGCCCAGCCCAAAGAGATTGGCGTTACAGGAGAACGTATTCCAGACCTTCGTGTTTCGATGAGGTAATCTACCAAGCGACGGCCGATGCGACGGTAGTCTTCTGCATACCCATGATCCACCGCACCTTTGACTTGCCATGCTTCCTCGAAACGAGCGCCTAATTCAATTTCACTTGGGTCCGTGGTTTCATGGACGGTCTTCAGCCAATCAAATACGTCGCTGACCACGTTGTGCATCTTCATGAAAGCCGTTTCCGTACGGCGTCCGCCAAGCTTGAGCACATGTGTGTACAAGAATCGGCGTGGGCATCGATCGAAGAGGTTGACCTCGCCGTCAGTCCAGATTGGTTTTTCTTCCCAGGCAATCCGAATTGCTGTAGCCCCAGACTCTGCCCTCTTCCGCTGGAGTGGATTTTGGGGCCGGACAACCAAATGATCAATCGCGGGAATGAACTTCGAAGGGTTTCGCCTTTTGCCGTCGGATTGAACCGAGGACGCATAGAGAACAAGTTGGTTACGGGCACGCGACAGTGCGACGAAGAACAGGCATTCCTCCTCCTCATCGTGCCCTGCCTTCACTGCCTCTAGCCCCGTCAAGCTGCTGGAACCGTGTATCAGGCCGTCGGGCGGTATGCAACGCGGTGTCATGTTATTGCGTGGCAAACCGGAGGTGACCATGCCTGGAATATGCACGGTGTCGAACTCAAGACCTTTGCTTGCATGAATCGTCATCAGCCGCACGGCGTCGATGCCTTCGGCGACCGCCGGCAGATGGCGCAGGCCGCGATCCTCCGATAGCAGGACGAGCCGACGGATTCGATCGAGCATACGGACGCTTGGAATACCAGCGCCCGATGGCTGGCGGCGGCAGAAGTTGAGGAACTGCCACAGCGCAAGGCCTTTCATCCGGCTCTGAGGGTCGTCCGCAAGGTGTACCGCCTTCGCGAGCCCGATCCGGTCAATGACCAACGTCGTCAAGATCGTCCAAGGGTTTCCCGTGGGATTCACACCATCAAAGAGACTGGCGATACGCCCCAAGGCGGTTGCGCTGTCCGCCGTCAAAGCCAGTCGAGTTCCTGCCTGTTTCCAGTCGAGGGCCGCTGCACCGCTTTCCCTGAGGTGAGCGACGATTTGCATGACATCCTGCAATGGCATTGGGTGCGCCGACATCGTGGCCGCTCTGATGAGTCCGACGGCATAAGGGTCGGCCAGCATCGAAAGCAAAGCGAGAAGGTCTTTGATTTCCGGCCGCTCGAAAATGCTTCCCAGATGCAGGACCGGAATGCCCCTCGCCTCCAACCCTTCCGCGATATTACTTAGGCGTGCATTGGATGCGCAAAGCAGCGCCTGCTTGCGATACGGAACTCCTGCGTCTTGCTGTGCTTGGATCGCGGCAGCAATGGCTGAAATTTCGTCGTCAGTTGTCCCTACCACCCGAAACTCCGTTACTGCATTCGAAGGTTCTCTATGAGCAGTTAAGCGCAGTGGTAGAGCGCCTGCCGAGGCTTTCATCGTACCGGCGAACGCGGTGAAAACGTCGATAACTTGCTGCGTGGACCGATAGTTCACACATAGCGGGCGTGTCTGCGCTCCAGGAAAATCGACGGCGAACTGTGCCATGTTGGTGGCCGATGCCCCGCGAAACCTGTAAATGGATTGTCGTGAATCTCCCACAACCCACAGATTCTGACCATCACCTACGATCGCCTTCAACAATCGCACCGATGCGCGATTGACATCCTGATACTCATCGACCAATACGTGCTTATGGCGCGCCCTCAAGGCGTCTCTCACCTCCGGGTCAGTTTCAACCAGCCTTACTGGTTGAGCCACAAGGTCGCCAAAATCGATCATGTCTCGTGATGCCATCAAACGTTCGTAGGTTTCGAAGAGCAGTGCTACCTCCAGGCACTTCTCCGCACGAATGATCGCTTCGGCATCTTGGGCAGCCTTGCTTGCCATGGTCTGCGTCAATGCCCGATACCCCGCCGCATCCACGACCTCGTCCTTGGCACGCGAGATCGCACTGAGCATGTCACTGAGGTCGAGCGCCGGGTCCCAAAGGTTTCGATAGTGACGCAGCGGAAGCCGAGGCAGTTCGTCTTCAAGCAATTCGATCGCCTCTGAGCGATCGATGAGACGCGGATCGGGAGGCAGACCCAACTTGTCATGAAAGCGGCGGACGATGTCCAGGCCGAACGCGTGAAACGTACCGATCCACATCGCCGCGGCAGCCGTTGGATTGCTCGCGGCCAGGCGCTCGCTTAGCTCATTGGCCGCTTTGTTCGAGAACGTGAGGACAAGTATGGATATGGGGTCCACACCGTCGGTAAGCAGACTTTCGATGCGACGCACAAGCGTTCGCGTCTTGCCCGTGCCAGGCCCCGCCTGTAGTTGAAACGCGCTGTCGCGGTGTTCTGCCGCCGCGATCTGGCTCGGGTCGGGAATCAACGCAGCAGCGGAGGCCGCAGCCTCCGTGTTGGAAATATACACTGCCGGCAGCAACAGCGCGTCCAAAAGTTGTTGCTGAACCACCTGCAATGGTATACCGAGGCGATGGGCAATCTCCATCGACGAAAGTCCATTGCCCACATGGAGATCTCGGGCTACCGAACGCGGCAAAATGAACTCACGCGCAAAGAGATCCATCCGGATCTCCCTGCGCTCTCGCGCGCCATAGTCGAGCACTTTTTCGATGCCAACCGGCGCGTCTTCGACGGACCGGTCAGGTTCAACCTGCACTGTTACAACGTCTTGTGCGGCACCCTCCAGAACGACATGCCCGAGTTCATGGGCAATTAGAAAGGCTTGGTCAAATTCGGTGCCCGTTTCCTCATACAGAATGATGCCAGCCTGACTGTCGAAGGCCGCGCGGCCGCCTTTCAACTGCGAATCGCTCTGCGATACGCCATATACGTCCAAGTCGCGACGCGTCGCCGCCCTCCTGACAAATTCCAGCAATCTCGATGGGTCGTCTCCTGACGTGACCGCCGCTCGATAAATGCACTCTGCTTCTCGGCGCGCTGCCTCGGTCGCATCCACCGCCTAGTCCTTCAGCGCCTTAATTGTTTCCTGCTGGGCCTGCGTAAGTTGAGATGTCTCGATCGCGTGCTCAAACGAGATTTGAGCGGTAACGGTTGGCTTCCCGATCGACCTGAAACTGTGGTTCGACACCATGCCCGGCGGACTGCTGAGATAAGCCATGACGGCATCTGCAGTGGCCCCTAATTCTGTGGCGAGCTTCTCAACGAAGCGCCGCGGTATCGTCGCCGCGTCGACCGCCCGGTCACGCAAACGCACCAGCAGCAGATTGGTGACGTCGAGTTGTTTCGCGAGCGACCTGAAAGCGGTTGGATTCAGTTTGGCGAATGGGTTCGTTAGAATGGTGCCGTCCGGTGCGTTTATGGCTGATTGAAATCGCTGCCATGCTCGGTCCACGGCGGTTTCGGATGCACTTACCACCTCATCGCTTCGCGTCGGGGCCACCATCAATTCGATCGAGCATGCGACCAGAGCTGCCGAGTACTCCGGATACTCCTTTAGGTAGCGCTGCAACGTATTGCCGTCATGTGTTGGTTCAACGGAGAAGGCCAGAAGAACTTCTTCTTCATTGGGTTTAGCGTTTTCGGCGGTCATTGCGCATATTCCTTTTGAAGGATGGCCCTGAGCGCCTTGTAGGCGCGATCGCGGCGGTTGCGGACCGTTCGCTCGTCGCAGCCCAGGATGCTTGAAATTGTCATTACACTTTTATCCTTGGAATCGATCTGAAAATCTTGAAGAATCAATCCAATGACCTCCTTTTGATCATCGGGTAGCCTGTCAATCGCACGGGTTAGTGCCAACCGGAAAGCCGGATCATCAAGTTCTTGTTGATCTCCGCCTAAGAACTCGGCGGCGGCGGCCTCCACCTCAGGTGAAATTTCCAGTCCATCGTCCTCATTGGCCGCCAACGGAACCGTGTCGACCACCGATGGCCCGATCTGGCGCAGCGCGGAAACCCGGAAATTGGCGAGCGCCTTGTCGAAACGGATTTCATAGAAATCCAAGAAACCTGCCTGCCCTTTGCAGTCTTTGGCGATCCGCTCCGCGAAGCGGCCGCAGATTTCCTCCCGGATTCCTCGCGCGCCGGAGATTCTTGAGTCGGAAATGACTGAGGTTAGCGACTGATCCACCCGTTTCAGAAGAACGCGGAAGATCTTCTCGAACTCTGCCTGTGCCCCTTCCACCCAAGCTTTCCGCAAGAAATGCACCAGCGCTTCCGATGGCACATAACCAAGGGCGCGTTTAGAGAATCCTTCAAACTGCCGAAGTCGTTCCGACGGCACGATCTTCTCGAGCTTTTCGAGCCAGGCTTCTATTTCGGGGGGACGTGTATACCGCGTACCGTCCTTATTTGTCCTTTTGAGCGCTTCCGGCATTCGTCGCCTCCGTAGTAGATCGCCTTGCTTGACAGTCCATATTTAGACGCTTCCCGCGCAGCCCTATCGGATGTGGATCGGCAGGGATACTTTCGGCTGAATCGGCACCAGCGTCTTCGCGTACGCACGCAGGATGTCGTTGTACAGATCAGTGTGCTTCGGTGCTTCCACCGTAATGATTAACGCGTAGCGAATCTTCTCGGCGCCTGTTGCCCGGCCGCCCGCCTCGCGCGCGTTGTAGTGAATATCGAAGACCGGATTCTTTAGGCTGCTGCCGCGCATGTCCTTCCCTCCGTGCAACACCGTTTCCCACTTTCCCATGTCGGAGCGGCGTTCTTCCTCGGTTGCATACTTCTTCAACTCGAAGAACCCTTTCGTGTTGGCGTTGACCTTGCCGTCCTTGATCTTTCCGTCATTTGGCCGGAATACGGCTTCCAGTCCAGCACGCGTATAAGCGGCCGCATCCTGAGGATCGGTCGGCGAGGCGTAGCAGAAGGTCGCTTTCAGCCGGATGTTGCCGTTCAGGCCGCCTATGGGCAGGGGCAACGTGACACGAAGATACTTGCCGGGCTTTAACTCCCCCTGGTAAACCACCCGAGCCACTCCTGCAGGGCAGGTGATAACGCTCATAAGGTCTTCTGGTACCTTGCCCCAGCCGACCTCAAGCTTGTCGTGAGTTGATGGATCAGCGGCGTGAACCAACAGGGCCTTGATCGCCAACGGTGTCAGTTCCGCACCTAGGATGGCGCGAACGCCGACTGCGCTGCGCAGCAGGTACGGGGAAGCGAAGCTGGTGCCGAGTTGCGGCGCGAGTGCCGGGTGTTTACCTGACGATAGAACATGGAAATATTTGTTGGCATCACCGCCAAAAGCCATCAAGTCTGGCTTGACCACGCCTGGGCTACGGCCAGGCCCCATCGCGCTGTAGGAAGCCCTAGCCCAGCCAGCTTCCGTATCATTGGCAGCGCCAACCGCAAGCGCGTTGACGCAGTCCGACGGCACCTGCACACGGGCGTTGCCCGCGGCGCGATCCATTTCCCCGTTGTTACCGACCGCGACGGTCATTAGGGTATCGCCATCGCTCAACAAGTCATCAATAACGGAAGTCCAGGCGTGAACATCGGTGTCTTCGATTGACAAGTCCGGACCTAGGCTGAGATTGACGAACTGATACTGGCGTGAAAGCAAGACTTCTTCGACAAAACCCAGGGTACGATATAGCTCAAGGGGGTCTTCGGTATCAGCATCCTTGTCGAGCACTCGCAGGTGATCGACGTACGCAAACGGACGCGACGCCGTGCCATTTGGCTCGATCGGTCCGAACAGAAACGCTGACGTAACCGCCAAGCCGTGTACCAGCCCTTCAGGATCGTCTTCCGCGTCTTCGTCGAGGACGCGATACGAGCGCAGCCAAGGGCTGATGGCGTGGTGCTTCGGCAGCCCGCCATCTAGGATTGCAACTTTGGGCTCCGACGACAGCGGCTGTTCGGTCGGCAGGCTGCATGCGACCGAGACTCCGCCCGCGCGCTGCACGGGACGCATACCACGCAGCTTGGGCATCGGCCGGATCACGCGTACGAACACGAACTCGGCGAGCCGCTCGATGTTGTCGTGTTTGCCTTCGACCGGAACGAACCACAGGTTTCCCGCCGTGAACCCTAGATCGCTGTAGACCTTGATCTCCAAACCCTTTGCGTACTTCGCGAAAGCGCGTTGAATGAACAAGCGGTCTTCGCCGGGCAACAGATGGACCCCCACTTCGAAGAAGTGGTTCTTCGGACTGCCGTAGTCGGAAATCCGTTCTTTGGGCGCGAATGCCGAGAACTTCTCGATGTGCGCCAGATCCAGCGCTTCGTCGGTTTCAGGTTCGATCTGCTTGGTCCAGCCATTCAGATTGCGGAACACCTGCCTCTTGCCAGCGACGAACAGTTCCGTCGTCGTGCATTCTCGCGGCGCTCCCTTTTTGGTCCAACCGTCGGGCGTGACCTTGACAGTACGACTACCGACCGACTCTAAGCCGACTGTTCGTAGCATCGCCACCGGGAAGAATGAACGGGCGATGTAACTCGGGTTGATGGTCAGACGGGCAACACCGAAGTCACCAGGACAGGCCGCCGATGGAAGCGCATCCAGTGCAGCAGCGGTTTTCGTAAACTGAGTCACTAGACGCTCAGCGGCTTGCTGCAAGGTATAGACCTCTACCTTCCCAGGCTTGCGTTTCGGGGCCTTGATATCGTGCGTCAACAATTCACCACGGCCGATCAGAAAATTGGTTTGACTCATCCGCCAGACCTCCCTTTCGCAGTCTTCTTGAGCACGGTCAACTGGCTGGCGCTGTACTTGCGGATCGTGTCCCGGCTAACACCGGTAATGTCCGACACGGTGTGTTGTGACAGCCGGGTCCGCTTTGCCAGCAAAACCGCAAGGTCAATACGTGCCTGGCGGTCAAGCGCCAGCGCCCGGGTCTTGATGAAATCTTCGATTAAGTCGGCGTCCGAGTTGGCGCTCAGGGCCACGCCCCGACGGAAGCGCTGGATTTCGCGCTCGATGTCGCTGAAGGACTGGCCGTTAAAGGCGAAAGTGAGAATGTCTACCCAACGGCCAAATAATGCGTAATCCTGGCCAAGAAATCGCTTGACTGCGTCTTTGACGGCTGCAGCGTCTGGCACTTGGAACTCGATCGTCAAGTCAAAACGGCGCCACAGCGCTGGGTCGATGAGTTCAGGGTGGTTGGTTGCGGCGAGCAACAAGCCCGTAGCGGGCCATTCGTCGACTTCTTGCATGATGACGGTTACCAAACGTTTCAATTCGCCAACATCTGTATCGTCGCTACGGCGTTTGGCAATGGCATCGATTTCGTCCAGCAGCACCACGCAGGCAGTGCGTTTGGCAAAATCAAGCGCTGCGCGAATGTTGCTACCGCTACGCCCCAGCAGGCTGCTCATGACTGCTGTTAGATCGAGTACGTACAAAGGCAGACTCAGTCGGGCGGCGAGCCAACGCGCCGTCAGGGTTTTGCCGACGCCAGGTGGCCCGACGAAGATGGCCGAGCGGGTTGGATTGAGACCCAGCGATGCCAGGCGCGCAGTCTGCTGACGCTCCTGGATTAGTTGACTCAACTTCTCTTCCAGATCGCGCGACAATAGCGGCTGTTCCTGCTCAGGGCCGTCGTGGAAGACCTTCAACAGCGATAGACGCGACTCGTCATCGACTGGTAGCACCTCATTGGACGTTTTCGGACCAACTGCCTTGCGAAGTGGCCCGCCGGTTCTCGGCGCCTTGGTACGCAGGTAGAGATCCATCTGCTCCGCCAAGGCTGGATCGGTGTTGCGGTATTTACGGACAAGCCGTGCCACGAAGAGCCTTACATCCTCGGTCTGCTCGGCGAGCGCCAGCCGGACCACCTGGGCTAAATCTTTATTCCAATCGTTCATTTCGCCCAACATTTTTATATATTACTGATTAACAACAATATTTAATTTATAATTAATGGACTAGTCTAGTTTCTCACACCTCTTGGCCGTTGACAAGAAGATTCTGGTTACCCCATCCAAGTAGGATGGAAAAATTCACCAGCTTAAATATTCCAGTTCGATTCTTTACGCCAGGGCTGGGAAACATCGAGGTTTGAGACCTCGGTAAATCAATAACGCTCTGGAAGCAAAAAGTGCATGAATTGCGGATGCTGTTCGATGGGAGAGTAAGCAGGATCGCCAGCGGCCAGCTTCGGTTTGTAGCCTGCAACCTTGGCTCGCCACTTACCGGTACTGTCTTCCGCTCTGATTTGGTCGGCGCGTCCATATACGTCCAGGGCGTGGCGAAAGTCCCGCAAGTATCCCTTGTGACCCGAAGCAATCCAGTGGGCAATTTCGATGAAGGTCGAAAAGCAAAACCCGACAGGCTTGTCCGCGCGGGCCGAATACAACGCATTCAGCACTTGCTGGGATAGCGCGGAAGCATCACGCCTCGACTGTTGAATTCGCGTTGCAGGTCTTGCCAGATATCGTCCTTCGGTCCTATGGCAATCCATGCTTGGTCGGTCAGCTCGTGAAAGGCCAGCGCCGAGGTGAGGCAAATTACGCCTTTAAGCACCAGTTTGGCGGCCTCGGCCAGCGTGTGATTCGCGTCGATCGACGCATCCGGAACCTGGTACGGCCCGCGAGCGAGCCGGACAATTGCGCCCTCGCGTTCGCGAGGGCATTCGACTTCGTGAACACCGGTCACAGATGTTTCTTGTAATAGGCCCACTGTAGTCGCGCGAGTATGCCCACGAGCACGGCGCAGGGTACCCATATCAAGCGTGGATCAATTGACACAGGCTGGATCAGGCTCAGCGCTCCCGCCATTACGACGAGTACGACCTGCGAATGCTTGGCACGGTGGTAAAGGCTAGCCGATTCCCGTCCACCGCAAGCCCGGCGTATCGCGCGCTGCGTCAATCCATCCGTGGCCGCAACTACGTAGACGAGCGCGAGGAGCGGCGCCGTGAAGGCCAGAGTCGCAAGACGGACACCAAGCAACTGCGTTCCAATCATTGCCACCTCGATCGCCTCGCGGTTGGCCATGTAGGTGTTGCGCACAATTGTGTCCGGGATAGAAAGCGCGGCGCCCTCCGCAAATCGCATTCCCATGTCGTGGATTCCAGTGATGCGGAAAACCAGTGCATAAAGAAAGTTCGCAGTTCCAGTTACGGCGCTCGGCACCCCGCCCTGCCACTGTGCGAGGTCGAGCGCGCGCGCAAAGTCTGTGGCCAGCATGCTCTTCAAACGCTCGATGCCGTCCGGCCAGACCTTGAACACGAATATCCAGTCAACAATCCAAGCCACAACGAGGAATCCAATGAAGGCCAGGGTCAGCGCGAAGATGAGCTTAAGCGGGGCAAGTAGAGCGCCGGCGAATCCGCCCTCGTGAAACGAAGCATTCCTAGAGGCCAACTCTCGCCTCCTCCGCAGTACCGTCATGACGCGCCCAGTGCGAACGGCCATCCATCCGACCTCTCGCCTCACTACCGATCGCTTCGAGGCTGACGGGCATCAACGGGTCGTGGCTGGCGTCCGGCAACGGCATCCGGATCTTGTGAAGCTGCCCGCCGTGGATGAGCGCGAAGGCTTGCCCCTTGGGCAATTGAACCAGGTCGCTCGGGGAAAGCATCTGGGCGCTTTCCGTCGTAATGCGGTCCTCGTTACGGCTGGCGAAGTCGGCGAATTCACCGGGATCGTTCGTGTCGGAGACCGAGGACGAGACGATGGTCGAGACGACGCGCACCTCTGGGAGCTGGCTGGTCAGTAGCTCCGCCGTCGCGACTTCCTTGACGCGCAGCATGATAAGGGTATTGAAGTTCCCGGCGATCTGCCCCGCCTTCGCCCGGGACCCGATGCGCGCCTCCACGTCCGACCAGGTCTGGGTGTACGCAGTCACCTGGAAACCCGCCCCGCCCGCCTTGTTCAGGAGCGGGATGAATTCGTCGCCGATCAGTTCGTTGAACTCGTCGGCATGGATCGCGATGCGCCGCGCCACCGTTTCGCCAGGAAGCCCCCTACCCGTGCCGAACTTGTAGAGGCTCCCCGCTACGCTGGTGAGGTCCGCGAACATCGAGTTACCCACCGCGGCGGCCACCTCGTAGTCGGACAGGGAATCGAGCCCGATATAGACGATGCCGCCCAGGTTGATCACCGATGCCCAGTCGAACACGGGCCGCCAATCGCTGGCATCGTCCAGATCCGGCGAGAGCAGCGACGCGGTGCGGCCGGTGGTGAGCTTTTCCATCAGGGGAAGAAGGGATGCCACCAGCTTGTCGAAGTAACTCTTCTCGTAGTTGAGCGTCGAGGCGAGCGCGTGCGCGATCGGGTCGTAGAACTTCTTGCGCCGCGCGTATTCGACCAGCGTCACCGCGCGGAATCCGCGCGTCTGCAGTCCCTTGTCGAGAGCCTTCTTGTCGATCGCCATCGATCCGACTTCCTCGCGCCAGCCAGCGGCGCCCTGCTCCCGGTCCAGCCAGTGCTCGAAGTAGTCGATCAGGAGCGGCTCGACGTTCGAGGCATAGCGATTGATCTGCTCGTAATCGGGCTTGCGGCCGAGCGCCACCAGTGCACGGGCCATGACATTGACGAAGCGCCAGACGAACTCCTTGAATGCCGCGGACTGACCCTCGGAGGGAAGCTGCCCGGCGATGCGTGTTGCCACCTCGGTGATTCGCGAGAAATTCCCCACCGGGTTGTAGCGTGCTGATAGCTCGGGATGTCCCAGGTGGAACATGAAGAACTCGTTTTCTCGTCCCGCGCGCTTGGCCTCGGCGTAGACGCGGCGAAGCAGGTCGATATCGCCCTTGGGGTCGAACACGATCACCACCTCGCCCCGGCGTATGTCCTGCGTGAGGAGTACTTCGGCGAGCCGGGTTTTGCCGACCCGGGTTGTGCCCAGGACCAGGGTATGTCCGACACGGTCGCGGATGTCCATCCAGATGTCCGACTCCGCAGGCTCGACGCCGTGGATGGCGGGATCTCCGCCGACGGCAGATTGCTCGGGCGACGGAGGGCGCAGGAAATCTGCGATCCGTTCGATGAGTCCGGGCTGCAGCATGTCCCGCTTTTCGGGGAGTCTCGTTTCATGCAGCCGCTGCGTGTGTCGCTGGTCCCAGTGGAAACCCCTGCCCAGAAACAATCGCTCGGCCGACCACGGGATCTCTTCGGAAGCCACCACATAGAGGCGTTGGCGCCGCAGGTTCGCGCGGTACCGGACGATTCCCAATCCGGCGCAGCCTCGCCAGCCCGCATGGCAGGCGAGAATGCCGGCGAGCCCCCATGCCAGCTCCGGCGGTAGGAGGAAGGTCGATGGGCTTGTCAGCACCGCCGCCACGCCAAGGCATGAGACAGCCGCTGCGCGTAGTTCGTAGGCGGGCCGCAGCAAGGATTCGAGCGGGTAGCCCATAGGCTCAGGCGTCTGCCTGCTCGTCGCGCAAGCGCACGAGCAACGGATTGCTGGGGGGAACCGGGTCGACGAATCGCACCGGATTTCGGATGACTACGCCGGACAGTCGTGACGCCGCGCGATTCCCTCGCATCACCTGATAGGTCAGGATGTTGACGCCCTTGTCGGCACGCAGATGCCAGCCTTCCCGCAGGACCTGTCGCTGGATTGATTTTGCGATATCCGGCTCGCCAGGAGCGTTCGCCGGACCGCCGCCGACTTCGCCGAAGTTCTTTGCAAATTCCCGGAAGATGCGTGGCGACACGAGCAGCATGCCCTCGTCCACGAAATGCACGAGCGCGTCGGCCTGATTGACCCGGAGAGTTCCATCGGACAGTCCTTGCTGCAGCCAGCAGATGAAGCGGCGTGCCGCATCGGGCGCTTGCGCGAACGCGGGATCGGTCGTCAGCGCTTTCTGGTGTAGTGCCGGTTGCTCTTGCTCGACATCTTCGAGGTACTCCGGCTCCTCGTCCGGAAGTGTCAATTCATTCGTAGCCACGGTCGCGGCGCCGGCATCGGCCTTCACATCGCACGGATTGGTGGGCGGCGGAACCTGCTGCACAGTTAAGTCACCTTCGCCGCGCGGCATAAGATCGCGCCCCCCCGATTCGGCGGCAGCTCGTAGTACCAACTCGCTTATCGCGCCAGACTGCGCCGAATTCACTCCGGAGAGGAACGCCAGAAGCTCTCGCATGAGCGCGGGGTCCGCTGCCAACCATTCCATAACCGATGACGGCACGAGCCGCTCAAGCAACTGCGCCGCATGGCTTTCGCACACGTCCGACCTGTTTTTACCAAACCCGCAAAGCAAGGCGGCGACGAACACTGCGTAGGTCCACCGATGCGCCTGCGCTCCGATCACTTCCGGCGCAGCGCCTCGCGGCAGAATCTGGCCACGACGGTAATCGAGCGCGCGACTGGCGACGTCCAGGGCGCGTGTGAAGTGATCGTCCGGATTCCCATGCTGTTGCGATTCCGGTACCGGCGACAGTTGCACGAACGCCGCATAGCCTTCGATGACAGGGCTCACGGCGCGCTCGAACACTTCCCTAGGAAACCCCATTTTGATACGCAGGAGTTGGACGACGGCATTGGTGCGCGTGCGTTCGATGAGCGCCTGGAAACGAAGGACGCGAAGTTCCACGTCCGACGTGGTGACGACCTCCTGCCGCGGCTCTTGAGCCGCTTTCACCGGGAACCGCGAGCGCCGCAATAACGTGCCTGCGCTCGCGAGCACGCTTGCCAGGGTCGTTCTGCTTCCGCGTTTCATCACCGAAGTAGTCATCGTCGGTTGAGTATTGCCGCTCCCAACCGCTACATCCGACGCAATCGTGGCCTTCGCGAGGCACCGAAAACCCATTGACGCGCGGAGCACTCCTCGTTCTCTCACTCATGTCGCCCCGTGCGCGCAGTGCCGTGCACGAGCGGCGACCCGATTGCAAGCGAATTCGAGGCCTCATCGAGGCTCCGATTCGGGCAGATGCTCGTGTTCTCCGTGATTACGATGCTCTCGAAGTTCTGCGCGATCGCTGCGATGCGCGCAGAAACAAGAACGGGAGAATAGCTTGCTAAAACAGCGGAGGCGAACGTTATTGGTGCGATTGAGCGTCGCGCTTGCCCTTGCTGCCGCCCTTCCCGTGCATGCGTGCTGGGAGGATGCGGCGAATCGTTACCAGGTCAGTAGCGCCCTGCTCTACGCCATCGCGCGCACCGAATCCGGACTCAATCCGCAAGCCATCGGCCGCAATGGCAACGGCTCGCGCGACATCGGTCTGATGCAGATCAATTCCGCCTGGCTGCCTACGCTGGCATCCCATGGTATCGGCGAGCGCGATCTGTTCGAACCCTGCACCAACATCCATGTCGGTGCCTGGATTCTTGCCGGCAATGTTTCCCGCCTCGGCTACACCTGGGAAGCGGTTGGCGCCTACAACGCCGCGAGCCCCGCCTTGAGGCGCTCCTATGTTGAAAAGGTGCGTCGTCACCTTCCTGCCGATGCCCCCGCGTCCCGGCCGTCCGCACGGGCTGCGACCTTGGCTGCGGCGCGATAGACCGGCTCGCCTCGAACACGAATGAACTCCTGTCCCGATGAAGTCGCGTCGTTTTACCCCCACCCCAACCACTGGAGATCCAAGAAATGAGTAAGACCCGCAGCACCGCCGTTCTTAGCACCACTGTCGCGCTCGTCCTGACGCTCGCCGCCGGCTCAGCGCTCGCCGGCACTACCGGCACCGAGTTCCAGACGATGTACACCACGCTCCTCAACTGGGCGACCGGCTTTCTCGGCAAGTCGATCGCAATCGCCGCCTTTATCCTGGGCGCCGGCATCGGCATTGCGCGCTCCTCGCCGATCCCGGCGCTGGCCGGCGTGGTGTTCGCGCTGTTCATGGTCTATGTGCCGACCATTATCGACAGCATCATGACCGCGGTCATCTGATCGGCGCCAGGGTTCAGCGATGAGCGACGTTTCGTTAGAGATTCCACGGCGGCTGAATGATCCGCCACGCATGTTCTGGTGGGATCTCGATGTGTCGCTGCTGGTGCTCGCCGCCGCACTGGCCGGGATGATCTCCGGATTTTTCGTGAGTGGTTGCGCCGTGGGGGTGCTGCTCGCCTCAGCCTACGGTCGCGCAAAGGCAGGCAAACATCCAGCCTTCCTGCTCCATCTCCTGTACTGGCACGTGCCCGCCGCCGTGACGGGACTCAAGCGAACGCCGCCCTCGCACCTGCGGGAACTGGTGGGATGAAGCTCGCGTGGATGCGCGAGGACATCGCGAGCGCACGCCGGGCGACGACGTTCCTCGTCGTCTTGCTGGTGGGATCGATGCTGGTGAATCTCGTGCTCGCCGTCTTCACGATGCGGCTCGCCGGCCACGAGCGGATCGTCGTTGTGCCACCCACCATTCACAAGACCTTTTGGGTGGAGTCCGACCAGGTGAGCGGCGAATACCTCGAACAGATGGGGTACTTTCTCATGCAGCTCACGCTCAACGTCACGCCCCAGAGTGTCGACCATCAGGCGAAAGTGCTGTTGCAGTATGCGGCCCCGGCTTCATTTGGCGAGCTGCGTACCGCGCTTCTCGCTGCTGCGGAGCGCCTCAAGCGCGACGGCGCATCGACCGTTTTCAGCGCGCGGGATCTGACCGTCGATGAGCGCACTCTCAGAGTCGGTGTGCGCGGCCAGCTCACTACCTTTATCAGCGACCGACGCGTATCGGAAGTCTCGAAGGGTTACGCCATCGAACTCCAGTACTCGGGCGGTCGTATTTTCCTCAAAGCATTCCGTGAGACCAATCCCAATGACCCTCTCGAAAACCAGCCTCGTCCTTCTCCCGCTGCTGCTGGCGCTCAGTAACCCCGCCTCCGCGCTCCAGATTCTGGACGCGAAGGATGGGGAAACGGTGCTCGGCAAGATCTCGCAGAAGGAAGTTACGCGCATCAGTTTCGAGCGCAGCCGAATCCGCAAAGTCACCGGCAATGCCGGCGAGTTCGTGCTGGAGAAGGACGAGGAGAAAGGCCAGATCTTCATTCGTCCCGCGTCACCGGACAGCACGAAACCGATCAATCTCTTTGTCACCTCCGAGCGCAGCACGGTCGCCTTGCTCCTGCAGCCGGTGGATACCCCGAGCGACACCATCGTGATCCGGGAGGGACGCGATCCCCTGAAGTCCGCATCTCGCATGGAGAGAAGCGGCCTGCACGTACGCACGATCAAGAACCTGTTGCTCGCGATGGCGGGCGATGCGCTGCCCGATGACATGGAAGTGCGGGAACCGGGACGGCAGCTTACGCTGTGGCCGGGCGTTCGCCTGACGTTGCAGCGAGCGTGGCTGGGTGGGGGGATCGTCGGCGAGAAGTACCAGCTCGCCAATGTCGGGACGAGCGAGGTGAACCTCGCCGAACGCGACCTCTATAAGCCCGGCGTCATGGCGGTGAGCCTGGAACAAGGCAGCCTGCGCCCGGGCGAATCGACCAACCTTTTCGTAATCCGGGAGCGGCGAGCCAATGACTGAATCAACTCCGCAGAACGCTTCCGCCGTGAAGCGGCGCCAGTACCTGCTGCTGGGAGGCATTGCCGCCGTCATTCTCGGCGCCGCGCTTCTCTCCGTGTCGCTCACCGGTTCGCGTGATTCGGGCGAGCGTCCGATGAAGCCCACGTCCACCAACATCCTCGCACCGGGCAGCCAGGTCGATCCCAAGGACGCCTGGCGGGGTCAGGCCGACGCGCAACTGAAGAGTATCGACCAGCGGTCGCGCGAACTGTCGCAACGCAATACCGAGTTGGAGGGCCAGAACAAGGAGATGATGGAGAGGCTCAAGAAGCTGGAGCAGACGGGGCTCACGACATTGCCTCCGCCGCCGGTTGCCGCTCCCGCTATCCGCCCCAACTTCGGGCCGGATCGGCTTGGCGGAGATCAAGCCGACGGCGGCCCACAGCGGCTGCCCCCGCCTCCGCCACCCCGACCAGGATCGACCTCGGCCTTCGCATCTCCTGCGGCTCCCGCCATGGGCGGCGGGCCGGTCGCGCCGGCCGGCATCGTGAGTATGTCGCTTTCCGACGGAACCCTATCGAAGGCAGGAAAGACGCCGGCGGAAGCATCCAAAACGACGAATTCTCCGGCACGGGACTCCCGCCGGTACATCCCGAGCGGTGCATTCACCCGCGCGATTCTGCTGGGCGGTCTCGATGCCCCCACCGGCGGACAGTCACAGCGCAATCCGCAGCCCGTGCTGCTGCGCCTCGTGGACAACGCCGTGCTGCCCAACCACTTCCGCTCGCGGATCAAGGAATGCTTCGTGATCGGGGCGGGCTATGGCGACATGAGTTCGGAGCGCGCCTACATCCGGACCGAGTCGCTTTCCTGCGTCACTCGCGATGGCACCGCCATCGATGTGCCGATCAAAGGCTATGTGGCCGGCGAGGACGGGAAGGCTGGGATGCGGGGACGGCTGGTCTCGAAGCAGGGCCAGCTGCTCGCGAACGCTCTGCTCGCCGGTGTGGCGAGCGGCATCGGCCACGCCTTCCAGCAAGGCGCGACCACCCTGTCCGTTTCCCCGCTCGGTGCGACCACGGCCGTGGATCCGGGCAAGCAGTTCGAGGCCGGCTTCGGCACCGGCGTCGGCCGCGCTCTGGAGCGGCTCGCGCAGTACTACATCAGCCTCGCGGAAAAAGTGTTCCCGGTAATCGAAGTGGACGCCGGACGCACGGTTGATGTGGTGATTACGCAGGGCGTCTCTTTGCAGGGGTCCCTCGATGCAGCAGCCCAGGATCGCGAGGAGTTTCCGCAACTCGCCGAACGCACACAAAACTTAAGGAGAAACGACGATGACGATCAATAGACTTCGCAGCGCGCTGTGCCTTTGTATCCTCGGCGCGGCATTTTCACTTCCATCCGCGGCGCAGACGGCTGCGCAGTCCGCTGCACCGACGACAACCACGATGGCCGACCGATTGCAGGGCCTCTATCCTGCGACGCGTTTCGGCGAAGTCAACACAACACCGTGGCCCGGCGTATTCGAAGTGGTCATGGGGGCGAACCTCGCCTACGTCGATGAGACCGGCCAGTACTTCCTGTTCGGTCATTTCTACGACATGAAAGCGCAACGCGACCTTACGGCGGAACGCAAGGATTCGCTCGCGCGCGTCGAGTTCGCGTCCCTGCCTCTGGCGGATGCGGTAAAGGAAGTGCGCGGCACCGGCGCACGCATGCTCGCCATCTTCAGCGATCCCGATTGTCCCTACTGCCGCAGGCTGGAAGCGGAGATGAAGAGCCTCACCGACCTCACGATCTACACCTTCCTGATGCCGATCGCATCGCTCCACCCAGAGGCGCGAAACAAGGCGATTGCCGTCTGGTGCTCCAAGGACCGGGTCGCCGCCTGGCACGCCCTGATGTGGCGTGACGAAAAAATCTCGGCGAAGGAATGCCCGCACCCCGTTGATCGCAACGTCGCCCTTGGCGATCGCCTCGGCATTTCTGGCACGCCGACCCTCGTGGCGGCCGACGGCCGCGTACTCCCCGGAGCCGCCAGCAATGCGCAGATTGAGGCATGGCTCGCGCGCTCCACGGCCAGCGCAGAAGGCCCCGTGTCGGTTAAGGGCGCAGCGCGATGAATCGGGCATCCGTCGCGCCGCCGCTCCTCTTCGCTCTGGCGCTTTCCGGCTGTGCATCGACCTTGTCGGGTGTGGGCGGTGCGGACGGCTACGCCTGCAAGGCACCCGAAGGGGCGATGTGCACATCGGTCTCCGGCGTCTATGCGAATTCCGCCCAAGGCATGCCAAAACCAGCGAAGCCGTCCGAGATAAAATCTCCGTCGGCCGCCCCAGCGATCTACGGCGCCAGTTCCATCGCCCCCGGCAGGCCCGCACTCGCGCCGAGCGCGTCCATCCGATCCAATCCGCGCGTGCTGCGACTGTGGGTCGCGCCGTGGGAAGACGCGGACGGGGATCTCCACGAAGAGGCGCTGGTTCACGTTGTCGTCGATACCGGACGCTGGCTCATCGAGCACGTGCGGCCAGTGTCACGTTCCCGCGTAGACGGCGTGGCACCCCCGGTGTCCCCCGCCGCCCAGGAACCCACCCCCGCGAAAGCACCGACCGAGACGCCGCAGGCCCCGACTCGCTTCCCGCTGCCGCCCGCGGGATTGTCATCGGGTTCCGAGACGGCCCCAATGGAGCGCTGAATCGTGCTTCGCACCCTGCTCGCCGACCTCGAAGCCGCGCTCACCGGAGCGAAGGCATCGGACCTTGTTCCCCGATCGCACGGGGAGTCTGCCGTTGCAGCCCAGGATGCGGCTGCGTTCTCGGAGTGGCTGCCCTATCGCGCGTACCTCGAAGACCGTCAGGTATTCGTGAATCGCGATTCACTCGGCTTCTGTCTGGAGGTGCGGCCCCAGTCCGGCGCCGACGAGGAGATGACGCGCGTCCTGACCGCGCTGTATGCCGCATCGCCGCCGGGAACCGGGATCCAGTTCCACCTCTTTGCGAGCCCTGCCATTCGCGGCCCGCTCGCGCGCTATGCCGCGCTTCGTCAGCCCGATGACGATGTGCCGGAGTTCTCAATGCTCGGCCGGGCCGGTCGCCACACCAACATTCACCGGACCATGGCGCGGCGACGGGTTGAGCACTACCTCGCCGGCAGCAGGGCATCACTCTTGCCCGCGCAAAGCTATCTGTTCCGGGATTTCCGGCTGCTGGTCAGCGTCTCGATTCCGGGCAACCCGGAGGATCTCGCGCGCCTCGACGATCTGCTGCTCTTGCGCGAAAGTGCCCGGGCAACCCTGCACGCGGCAAGTTTCCCGTCGCGGGCCTGGACCGCGGCCGATCTCGTCAACTGGATCTCCGCGCTGATCGATCCGCATCGCCAGACGGGCGATTGTCTTCCGCTCACCTACGACCAGGGTCGGGAGCTTCGCGATCAGGTCATCGATCGCGCAACCCGCATGCGGATCCGGCAGACCGGCATTGACCTCTACAACCCGGCCGAGGCAAGCACCAGCGAGCTGCGGCTCCTGTCGGTGCGGTCATTTCCGCCCCGCTTCGCGCTCTGGAACATGGGGAGCCTGATCGGCGACCTGTACCAGAGCACCCTTCAGTACCCCTGCCCGTTCATGCTGACGCTCGGCGTGCACGTGCTCGATCCGGAAGCAACGCGCAACTGGGCCTACCTAAAGGCCGCGCGCGCCACCACCAACGCTACGAGTTACATGGCCCGCTTCCTGCCGGATCTGCAGGAGCGCAAGGCCGACTGGGACATCGTCCTGAAGGCGATGGATGACGGCCAGCAACTAGTCGACCTGGTTCATCAAGTGGCCCTGTTCGCGCCCTCCGATGAGATTACCCGCGCCGAGCAGGCGGCGCGGTCGATTTTCCGGGCGCGCGGGTTCGAGCTGACCAACGACACCATGATGATGACGCAAGCGTTGATCGGATCACTCCCTATGACGCTCTCCACACCCTTCCACGCGGATCTGAAGCGCATGAAGCGGGTGACGACAAAGACTTCCTCCAACGCCGTGCACCTCGCCCCCTTGATCGCCGAGTGGCAGGGCACCGGAACACCGGTGCTGCTCTTCGGAGGCCGGCGCGGCCAGGTCATGCAGCTCGATGTCTACGACAATCCCGCCGGCAACTACAACGTCGCGATTGCCGGCACGTCGGGTTCCGGCAAATCGCTGCTGTTGAACGAGATCGCCGCCGCGTATCTGGGCACCGGCGCCCGC
>Ga0209002_10000203_pt1 | contig 44286 bp, 45 predicted proteins | sample Rifsed16ft2_FD_184010 | JGI IMG/M metagenome (GOLD analysis project Ga0209002, IMG submission 184010) | Soil microbial communities from Rifle, Colorado, USA - sediment 16ft 2 (version 2) | ecosystem: Environmental > Terrestrial > Deep subsurface > Rock core/Sediment | place: Rifle, Colorado...
GAGGCGGTTCGCGGAGCTTTTAAGAAGCGAGCTCGAAGCGGCGGGGCACGGCGTTGACATCGTTCACGACGGGGTGGAAGCGGTGTTGAAGGCTCTCGATACCAAGTACGACATCGCGCTCCTCGACATAATGATGCCGAATCTGGACGGCATAAACGCGACGAAGATCTTAAGGAAGATAAATAATTCCATGCCGGTCATAGTATTTTCCGGCGTCGCGGGAAGCGGCGAGATGGCGTTGTCGTTAAAGGCCGGAGCGCAAAGGTGTCTTACGAAGCCTTTCTCCGTCGGGACGCTTCTTGCCGAGATAAAAACCATATTCAAGGAATAAGTTACCCCCTTTTTCAAAGGGGGTTAGGGGGATTCAGGCTTTCATGTCCGACATGGATTTGACATTACTGACCGAGGAGGAGATAGCGCTCCTTCGCGACACTTTCTTTCAGCAAACCTCCGAGATAATGGAGGCATTGCAGAAAGAGGTATTGTCCCTGGAGGGCGGCGGCGACCGCAAGGAGGCCGTGCGCACCATCAAGCGCCACTTCCACACCTTGAAGGGCGATTCGGCCACGATAGGGCTTCGAAGCGTGTCCCGCGTGGTTCACAGGATGGAGGATTTGATGGGCAGGCTGGAGGGCCGCGTGAGCGACTTCACCGGCGACGTCATAGACCTTATCTTGAAGTGCGTGGACGAGGTGGCCGCTTCCATAGAAAAGTACCGTACGAGCGGCGACGACACGGTGCCGGCGTATCTGGAAAAACTCATAGACCACGTCGCGGGAGACATATCGGATAAGGGCGCCGGGGTACCCGCGCCAAGCGGCGCGGGTCGCTCCATCGAGCTTAATTCCTCGGATAAGGAGAAGGTTTCCGTTGCTTCGTCCGAAGGGAAGAGGATATACCGCGCACTCTTTACGTTTTCGCCCGATTGCCGCATGAAGGGGGCGGGGGCGTTGATATTGGAGCGCCAGCTTCTTGACGCCGGGGAGATTATAAAGAGCGTTCCGCACTTCGAGAGCGGCGAAATCGAGACGAGCGATCGCATAGAGTGCGTCATAGCGAGCGCGAGTCCGATAGACGAATTGAAGTCATGGTGCTTCGTGCCGGGCGTTACGAGCGAGGTGAATATCGAGCCTTATGCCGCGGCCTCCGTCATCGCGCGGGGGCGCCCCGGTATAATATCGGGGCCGGGCGAGGAGGAACGCTTACCCGAGGACGGCGCGGCGCACGCGAAGGGAGCCGAAGGCGCTCAGACGATAAGGGTCGTTTCCGAGAAGATAGACCAGATAATGGACCTCGTGGGCGAACTTGTCATGGGAAGGTCCATGATGGTGCGGCTCATAAGCGATCTGGAGGCGCGGTATCCGAGAGAGGAATTAGTGTCTAATTTCCAGCTCGCGAACGCCTTTGTCGAAAGAAGCCTCTCGGAGTTGCAACGCAACGTGATGAGCGTCCGCATGGTGCCGGTGGGCCGCGTCTTCAAGCGTTTTCCGAGGATGGTGCGGGACTTTAGCCGCACGAGCGGCAAGGAGATACGCCTCGACATGCGCGGCGAGGATACGGAGATAGACAAGGCGTTGGTTGACATGATAGGGGAGCCTCTTTTGCACATAATCCGTAACGCGGTTGACCACGGCATAGAAATGCCCGAGGCGCGCGAAGCCAAGGGCAAGAGCCGCTACGGGACGGTAAGGGTGGAGGCGTATCATCAGGGAAGCGAGATAGTGATAGAGGTCTCGGACGACGGCAGGGGGATAGACGCCGGGCATCTCAAGGCTCAGGCGGTCGAGAAGGGTTTTATAAGCGCCGAAGAGGCATCGCGCATGGACGACCGCGAGGCGGTGAGTCTCGTTTATCACAGCGGCTTTTCGACTGCCGCGGCCGTAAGCGACATCTCCGGCCGCGGCATAGGCATGGACATAGTAAGGAGCGTCGTCGAAGGGATGAGGGGAAGCATAAGGATAAGGACGGAACTCGGAGCAGGGTCGAGTTTCATTTTGCGGTTTCCTCTCACCTTAGCCATAATAAGGGGCATAATATTCCGCATAGGGACGCGCCTTTTCGCCCTGCCTCTCGGCGCCGTCAGGGAGATAATCCGCGTATTCGGCAACGACATAGAGCGGGTCGGAGGCAGGGAGGTGGTGAGGTACCGCAATAAGGTCCTTTCGCTCCTCCGCCTTCACGACGTTGTCGGCGGGGCGCCAATGCGAAGCACGGGTCGGAACGAGAAGAGTTTCGTGATGGTGGTTTCGAGCGGCGACAGCGAGGTCGGGATGGTGGTTGACGCGCTGGAAGGAGAGGACGAGCTTGTGGTGAAGGCGGTCGACGGTTCATTCATGTCAAGCGAGCTTGTGAGCGGAGCGGCGATACTCGGAGACGGCAAGGTTGTTTTGATACTGAACGCGTTCGGCATAATAGGCTATGGCAAGAAGAAATCGGCGGACGGTTATCAGTTGACGGTTGACGATAAAAATAAAATAGCGGATAACCGATAAGGGATAACCGACAACTGATAACTGATTAGATTTACCGCCTTCGAATCTGGCGGTTTATTCCCCTTCCTGTCATCTCAAAGAACCTTTTATTTTTCAGTAAGACCTGCCTTATTTTTCTGTCAATTTATCGGCGACTTGTGCTATATTTGACGCATTAGATGCGTGTTTCGAATCATTTCGGAGGTGGCAGGCGTCCATGAAAAGGATAAGCGACAAGTTGATAGCAGGTTTCACTTTGATTATCGCGCTTATGGTCTTGGCGAGCGTCTATGTGTATATTTCCGTGACCACGGTTAATAGAGGCGTTCAGGACCTCGCGCGTTACGGAAACCAGCAGCTTCTTGTCGGGGATTTGAGGTATCATCTCGCGTGGCTTACCATGCCTGCGAACGATTACATAATAACAGGCGAAAAAGAGGAGTATCTTAAGGAGTTTGAAGAGCAGGCTAAGATTTTAGAGGAGAAGTTCACGGTTATAGAGGCCATAGGGCTTGAGGAATCTGACAGAAAGATAATAGAAGAGGTAAAGACCGGCGTAGAAGGCATTAAAAAGACAGGGTATGCCATATTCGACATCGAAAAACCCATAGGCAACCGGAGGGCGGCCGAGCTCATGGAGGAGATGGACTACAAATACTCCGCGCCGGCCGCGGAAAAGACCGGACTTTTAGTCGGCGATATAGCCGAATTGAGGGTGCTGGCCGGCAGGGCCGCCATAAGCGACCTGAATTGGGTTATTACGGTGCTCGTGGCCGGGACTATCGCGGCCGCGGCGTTGTCTCTCGCTATCGCCGTGATATTGGCAAGATCCATATCGAGGCCATTGCAAGAGATGACGGAAAGCGCTTCGCGCATATCCACCGGCGACGTTGACGTGGAGATAAACGTCAAGGGCAAGGACGAGGTCGGACGCCTCGCCGATTCTTTCAGGGCTATGGTGCTTTATCTCCGGGCAATGGCCGGAGCGGCGGAAACCATCGCGGAGGGAGATTTGAGGTACGACGTGACGCCCATGTCCGATAATGACGCGCTCGGCAATGCGTTCAAGGAAATGATAGCGTCGCTCCGCAAGGTCGCGGGCGAACTTAAGGGCGGCTCGATGCAGGTCGCTTCGGCGTCAAGCGAGATAGCGGCAACGTCCGAGCAATCGAAGAGGAACGTCGAGAACTCCGGTTCGGCGGTCGAGGAGATAACCGCGACCATGCACGAGATGAGCGCCAATATCCGGAACGTCGCGAAGGGCATGCAGCAACAGTCTGTTTCCGTGACCGAGACGACCGCGTCCATAGAGGAACTCATCGCCTCGATACAGAAGGTCGCGGAGAATTCGAAGAGGCTCGTTGACATAGCGAGGCAGAGCAGCGCCGTCGTCGTATCCGGCAAGCACGCGGTGGAGCAGTCCTCCGAGGGAGTGAGGACCATCACGACGGCCATGAGTTCTTCCGTGGAGGCGATAAAGATACTCGGCGCCAAGACGGAGAATATCGGCAAGATAGTGGAGGTCATAGACGACATAGCCGAGCAGACGAACCTCCTCGCGCTTAACGCCGCGATAGAGGCCGCCCGCGCCGGCGAGCACGGCTTGGGCTTCGCCGTGGTGGCCGAAGAGGTGAGAAAACTCGCCGAAAGAAGCGCGAAGAGCACGAAAGAGATAGAGGAACTCATAAGCGGCATACAGAACGAGACGAGCGAGGCCGTGGGTAACGTGGAAAAGAGCGTTCAGGTCGTGGACAGGGCGATACGCCTTTCCCATGAAGTCGAGGGCGCCTTGAAGCGCATAGAGGAGAGCGTAGCCGAGGTCGTCAGGTATTCGCAGGAGATAGGGGCGGCCACGTCGGAGCAGGCCGGCGGTTGCGGCCAGATATCCAGGGCCGTTACCAAGCTCAACGACATTACTCAGGAGATAACGTCTTCGGCGGACGAGCAGGCAAGCGGCGTGGAGGAGATAGTCAAGGGCGCCGAGAAACTCAGGGAGATGATACAGCAGAACGCGGCGAGTTCCGAGGAGTTGGCCGCGTCGGCCGAGGAATTGTCGCGCCACGCGGACAGCTTTAACGAAGTCTCCGCAAAGTTCAAGATAGGCGGCGAAAAAGGCGTCTTGCCGGGTAAGAAGGCAAGTAAGGATTTTCGATGTTGATATGCGGGACACATCCCAATTTTCTAATTAATAATTAAAGGAAAAATTGTTGTGTGCCCCCGGCCGCGCCATTCGATAATCGGAAGCGCGGGACACGCCGGCAGGGGATGGATGACGACAGAGATTGAGAAAAAGGACGTCTTCGGGGTTTTACGGCAGGACGCCGCGCTTCACATGAGCGACGACGAGTTCAGGCTCCTGCGTAACCTCGTGTACGAAGAGTGCGGCATATGGCTCAAGGATGAAAAGAAGTTCTTCCTCCAGAACAGGGCGTTCCAGAGGATGAAGGCTTTGAATCTCAAGAGCTGTTACCGCTATTATAAGCATATCGCCGACCCCGTTGCCGGAAAAGAAGAGTTGTTGAGTTTCCTCGACGCCCTCACGATAAACGAGACCTGTTTTTTCAGGAACAGGCCGCAGCTGGATCTTTTTTCCTCTCACGTCGTTTCCGACATCGTCGCGAGGAAGCGCGAAAAGCAGGACTTCAACATAAAGATATGGAGCGCCGGCTGTTCGACCGGGCAGGAGCCCTACACCATAGGCATGATACTCCACGAGCAGATACTCGACCTGAGGCAGTGGAAGATTACCATACTCGCGTCGGATTTGAGCATGACCGCGCTCGAGACGGCGCAGAGGGGCGTTTACCCCATGGAGAAGCTCGACGGCATAGAAGAGCGTTTGATAGAGAGGTATTTCAAAAAAACTCCCGAAGGGTACGGGATAACCGACGAAATCAAGAGGCATATAGTGTTCGACTTTCATAACCTCATGCACGAAGGCGGGTACAAGGACTTCGACGCGGTATTTTGCAGGAACGTCCTCATATACTTCGACGACGAAACTCAGAAAAAGGTCATAGACAAGTTCCGGAGGGCTCTCGTTCCGCAGGGATACCTTGTCCTCGGGCACGCGGAGACCCTTCAGGGAAGAAACGACAATTTTGTTTTCATACACAAGAATAAAGGGACGGTTTATCAGAAAAAGTAGGGGCGATGATTCCGTTACCGGAACCCGGCTCGGCATTCGTCTTTTACTGATTACTTATCGGGAATTTTGGTTTATATGGCGCTCGGCAGAAAAATAAGGGTTCTCGTGGTGGACGATTCCGCCCTCATGCGGAAGCTCATTCCCATTATCCTCCAGAAAGACGAGGATATAGAGGTGGTGGCTACGGCCGTAAACGGAATATTCGCGCTCCAGAAGGCGGAAAAGTTGAGGCCCGACGTCATAACGCTCGACATGGACATGCCGGGCATGGACGGCCTTACCACGCTTAAGCACGTCGTGGAGCGTTTCGGGATACCGGTGGTGGTGGTAAGCTCCCTTACCACGGAGGGCGCGGAGCATACCATGAAGGCGCTGGAGTTAGGCGCCATGGATTTCGTCGCCAAGCCGCACCACGAGATATCCGTGCACATAATCGACATAGCGCAGTCTCTTATTGCGAAGGTTAAGGCCGTGGCGGGGTCTTCGCCGGAAAAGCTTCATGTCTCGCCGGCGGTTCCGGAATTTAGCGCGGATGTCATGAAAAGGGCCGCGGAAAGAGCGGCAAAGGCGACCTCGGAGTTAAGGCCGTATGGCGCCGGAAAGTCCGCCAGGAACGTGGTGGCGATAGGCATCTCAACCGGCGGGCCTAACGCCTTGAGTTACTTTTTGCCGAAGATACCCGCCGACTTTCAGGCAGGGATACTCATAGTGCAACACATGCCGGCCGGTTTTACCGAGGTCTTCGCCAACAGGCTCAATAAGATATGCCGGATAGAGGTCAAGGAGGCGCGCGACGGCGACATCGTTATCCACGGCAGGGCGCTTGTGGCGCCGGGGGGAAAGCACCTGAAGGTAAAGAAGACCGCCATAGGCGCAATAGCGATGTTGAGCGAAAGTTCTCCGGTGAACGGGCACAGGCCCTCGGCGGACGTGCTTTTTCGTTCGGTGGCGAGGGAATACGGGAAAAGAGCGGTCGGCGTCATAATGACGGGGATGGGCGAGGACGGGGCCGAAGGCATAGGCGAGATGAAACGCGCCGGGGCGCGCACCATCGCGCAGGATGAATCGAGTTCCGTCGTATTCGGCATGCCGAGGGTGGCGATAGAGAGGGGATACGCCGAAAAGGTCGTATCCCTCGACAACATTGCCGAGGAGATAGTCGGCGCCATGGGAGACATGGCGAAAGATAACGGAGGTGGCGAATATGCCGCAGCAAAGTGAAGCGTTGACGCCTCTTGCCAAGGCATACAGATTTCTCATAGTGGACGATTCTCTTTTCGCGAGAAAGAACCTCGCGAGGCTCGTGGAGGGGATGGGCGGGGCCGTCATAGGAGAAGCGGCTAACGGCAGGGAGGCGCTTGAGAGGTATTTCGAACTCCGTCCGGACATGGTCCTGATGGACGTGTCCATGCCGGAGATGGGCGGGCTTGAGGCGCTCGGCATGATACGAGAAAAGGACGCGGGGGCCAAGGTCGTGATAGTGAGTTCCCTGGGGTACGAGGATATCGTAAAGAAGGCCATAGCGCTCGGCGCCGCGCACTATATCTCCAAGCCGTTCAAGACGCGCAACGCGGCCGATATAATTAAATTCGTGCTTGAGAAGGAAAAAGCCCAAAAATAGACTTTGATTTTTGGGGGAAACCGGCCAAATCGCCGGTTTGTAAAATAGCGCGATTTTCAATCGCTATTTTACGGAAAGACCCGGCAAATGAGATTCGACTATATAAACGCCTTTGTTCAGGCCACGGCGGAAGTTTTAAACGAGATGCTCGACGACAAGGTCGAAAGGTCAAGGCCCGCCCTTCACGGCGGCATAACGCCCAAGGGCGGCGTTATAGCGGCGTTAAGTCTCACGGGAGACGTCCTGGGCGACGTTGTGTTCGACATGGACGAAGACACGGCCTTGAATATCGCGGGGAGGATGAACAAAGAAGAATTCGCCAAAACGGAACCAATGGTTTTGGACAGCATCGGGGAACTGATGAACATTATCGTGGGTCGGAGCATTACGATACTTAACGATAAGGGGTATAAATTTTATTTGACGCCGCCGGTCATATCAGCCGGAAAGGACGTTAATTTCAGTTTCGCCTCCATGGAGACGCTCGTCGTCAAGGTTACGACGGGCCTCGGCGTCATAACGGTCAACGTGGCGTTGGCCCCGGAAATATAAAAGGAGATAGGGGACTGTCCCAGATTTACGGACGGAGCGAAGCGGAGTCGTAGAATCGGGACTGTCCCCGCAGTTAGAACAGAAGGGCTTACACATGACGCAACTTGCGGGAAACATAGAAGATTTAGGGCTCGGAGAGATACTCCAGATAATATGTTTCAGCCGTAAGTCCGGAGTCTTGACGTTAAACAGCGGCGGACGCGAGGGGCGTATCGTCTTCGACGACGGCAATATCGTTAAGGCTACCTCGTCGGCCTTGACCATGAATGTCGGCGACGTCTTGGTCAGGAACGGGCTTATAACGGCCGGCGTCCTCGAAAAGGCGAAGGCCGCGCAGAAAACGAACGGCTATAAGGAGACTATCGGAGCAATACTCATAAGGGATTTCAGCGTGCCCGGGAAGCAGGTCGGCTACATAGCGACCAAGCTCATAGAGAGGGTGGTGTATTCGTTCTTTTGCTGGTCTTACGGTTCGTTCGTGTTCGAGCTGGTCAGGTACGACGAGACGCCGGAAATTATAAAGAATGACCCTTTGCAACACGCCCTTGCGAACGGATTGAACCCCCAGTTCTTGGCCATGGAGGGTTCAAGGCTTTTGGACGAGTCAAAAAAGGCCGGGGCTTCGGCCTTGGACGAGGAAGGTCTCGGAGAAGAGTCCATAGCGATAGAGCCGGTAACCGAGGAAAAAGAAAAAGACATAGCCTTCGATTTGGTGGAATACGAAGCCAAGCCCGAACCGGAGCCTGTGACGCAACCTGAACCGGGTTTAAGCTTGAGGGACGATTATTTTCATGACATACTTAAAGAGGTGGAGGGGGAGGAGTACTTTGAGAGGCTCAGGTCCAAGGCCCCTAAGGTAGTGGAAAGCAGGGGGCTTTCGCTTCTGAAGGAGATGCTTAACGAACTCGGCAAGCCTCTTACCTTAAACGAGATAGTGCTTCTTATCCTGAGGTTTTCGAGCGAGCTTATAAGCAGGGCCGTCGTGTTCGCGGTAAAGAAGGGTAAAATAATAGGACTCGGGCAGTTCGGCGTGGAGATAAAGGGCGAGGCGGCGGATAAGAGGATAAAGAACATAAATCTGCCGCTTGCCGAGGACTCCATCCTTGTCGAGGCCATACACGCGAAGACTACCGTCATCAGGGATGAAATGGATTCCGTTCCGGGTAACGCTTACCTGACGGAACAGCTCGGCGGACAGCGTCCCGACGGGGCGTTCGCGGCGCCGATAGTCGTGCAGGACAAGGTCGCCATGATATTTTACGGCGATAACGCCGCGACAGGCGAGAAGCTCGGCGACATATCGACGCTCGAGATATTCCTCGCCCAGACAAGCATCGCGCTCGAGAGGATTGTGCTTCGAAAGGGCATGGGTAAAGACAGGGGCGCCGGGAATTAAAAGGTTGACGGTTTGTCATTGCGAACCCTTCGGCTTCGCTCAGGGCAGGCTCCGCGAAGCAATCCCGATATTGTAAAGATGAGATTGCTTCGGGGTAAAACTCCTCGCAATGACGACAATTTTGACATTTGATTTCTTCCTATAAATAACAGGCAACCGATTGACGGAAAGGCGGGGGAGATGACCGGAAAGAAAATCAGGGTTGTCATCGCGAACGAGAACGCCGCGCTTTGCGATACAATGGAAGGCCTTATAAAGGATGTCGGCGCCGAAGTGGTAAAGGTGTTTGACGGCGTGAAGGCCGTCGAGGCGGTGGAGACGTGGAGGCCGGACCTTTTGATAGTGGACGTGGCGCTTCCGAAACTTTACGGGTTCGCCGTGTGCGATTACGTAAAGAAAAAATCCGAACTTAAAAGCACCAAGGTGCTTCTTTTGACCACGCTCTTCGACCAGAGGAGATACACGAGGGACCCCGCCTCTCTTTACGGAGCCGATGATTACGTGGAGACGCATGCGCTTGCCGCGGAACTGTTGCCCAAGGTTAAGCATGTTCTTAATATAGGGGGGACGTATGTTAACGCGCCAGTTGCGGCGGCGCCTGTCGCGGCAGTTTCCGGCCGCGGCGCCGGGTTGCCCGCGCAAAGCGCGGGCCGGGCCGGGGTCAAGGAACGGCAAGCCGAAAAGGTCGAAGCCGTTGAGCAGTCCGCGGCAACAGGCAACGAAGAGGCTCACGCAAGGAGACTCGCGAGACTCATAGTGTCCGACATAATACTCTATACCGACGCAGAGGTGGAAGACGCCATTAAAAAAGGCAGGTTTTACGAAACTTTGAAAGAAGAAATAAGGGAAGGCATAAGGTATTTCAAGAAAAAGGTGCCGACGCCGGGCGCCGCCGAAAAGTATCTGAAGGACGCCTTTGAGGAGTTTCTCTCGAAGAAAAGAAAAGAATTGGGTATAATCTGAGACTATAATAACAGGGTCTGCACGCGTGAGGGAGGATAACGCAATGAACGAGAAAGACGAGAAAGACCGGGGAGCCGGCAAGGCGCAGGAGGCGCCGGAAGGCCCGGCAAAGAAGGGCGAAGAGATACTCCAGGTTTTGAGAAAGAGCGCCGATTTCACCCGCGAACTCCTTAAGGAGAACGAGAGGTTGAGATTCCGGGTGGCCCAGATGGAGCAGGAGAGGGATTCCTTTGCCAAAGGCGGGGGCGGCGAAAACGCGTTGGTGGAGGAACTCAAGAAGAAACTCAAGACCGTGGAGGAGGAAAAGACGAAGATAGCGGCGCGCTTTCAGGAAGTCGAAAAGGAAAACGCCGACTTCGCGAACCGCTACATCGAAATCGAGCAGGAAAATAACGTCCTCGCCAATCTCTACATAGCGACCTACCAGCTCCACTCGACGCTTGACCTGAGCGAGGTCCTTCGCGTAATAATAGAGATAGTGATAAATCTGGTCGGCGCGGAGCAGTTCGGCCTCGTGCTTTTGGACGAGAGGTCGCATGAGCTTAAGGCCGTCGCCACGGAGGGCATATCCAAGAACGATATTCCGCCGGTAAAGCTCGGCGAAGGCATAATAGGGACCGTAGCGAAGACCGGGGAGGATTACTTCAACAAGGACATAAGCGCGCCGGCCCGGATCAACCCGCTTTTACCGATGGTCTGCATACCGCTGAAGATAAAGGAGAGGGTGATAGGGGTGCTCGTGATATACAGCCTCCTTCAGCAAAAGGACGCTTTTACGACCCTCGACTTCGAGCTCTTCAACATGCTCGCCGGTCATTCCGCGACCGCCATATTCAGCTCCAAGCTTTATACCGAATCCGAAAGAAAACTCTCGACCATACAGGGATTCATAGACCTTTTGACGAAACAGGAGGCTAAGTAGGCGCCATGGCTTATAGAGTGCTTATAATCGAGGATTCGCCGACCATGAGGCAACTCCTCGTGTTTACCTTGAAGCGCGTGAGGGAGCTCGAGATAGAGCAGGCCGGAGACGGCGTAGAGGGATTCAAGAAGCTCAGCGCGGCCAAGTTCGACCTTATCCTTACGGACATCAATATGCCGGTCATGGACGGGCTTAAGTTCGTGGGTCTTTTGCGTAACGACGCGGCAAACGAAAACAAGGGTATTCCGATAATAATAATAACCACCGAAGGCGGAGAGGCGGAGAGGGATAAAGGGCTTGCCCTCGGGGCGAATTCATATATAACCAAGCCCATAAACGCGGTGTCGCTCATCTCGGCCGTCAGAAAGCATCTCAACATTCCCTGAACGGTTGACGCTTCCGCGTCCGCCTGACGCGCTATTGGTAGAATTGTTAGAAACGAAAACATCAGATTCCGGAGGCTAACGTGAAAGCCATCATTATGGCGGGGGGGTTCGGCACGAGGTTAAGGCCTTTGACTAACAGTCTTCCGAAGCCCATGGTGCCTGTCGCTAATAAGCCGATAATAGACCATATCGTCGAACTCCTGAAGGCGCATTCTTTTATCGACCTTACCGCGCTCCTTTTCTTTTATCCCGAAATCATCGAAAAACATCTTGCCGACGGCTCGCGCTTCGGAGTAAACCTGAAATACGTGGCCCTTACCGAGGACCTCGGCACGGCCGGAAGCGTCGCCAACGCCATGAGGAGGGACGGCGGCTCGACGGTGCTGGTAATAAGCGGGGACGTGCTTACCGACATAAACCTCTCCGAGGCGGTCAAGTTCCATAAAAAGAAAAAATCCCTCGCGACGATTATTTTAACGAGGGTGCAAGACCCCCTTTCCTACGGCATAGTCATAACCGACGAATCAGGCAGGATAGCGAGATTTCTCGAAAAGCCGTCATGGGGAGAGGTCTTCAGCGATACGATAAATACCGGCATATACATACTCGAGCCTTCGGTGCTCGATTACCTTCCCGAAGGCAAGGAGTTCGATTTCAGCAACGACCTCTTTCCCGCTCTTCTAAGGGACGGGAAGCCTCTTTACGGCTACATAGCGGACGGTTATTGGAAAGACGTCGGCAACCTGAGCGAGTACAGGCTCGCCAACATGGACGCGCTTCAAGGCAAGGTCAAGGTGAATATAGCGGGCACGGAGGGTAAAGTTAAGGGCGTTCGCGCGGGGGCCGGCGCCAGAATAGATTCTACCGCGAAGATCGAGGGTTCGGTAGTCGTCGGAGTCAACGCCTCGATAGGCCGCGGCGCGAGGATAGCGGATTCGGTCATAGGCGACAACGCGGTGATAGAAGAAGACTCTATCGTGATAGGCTCGGTCGTATGGAACGGCGCGCGCATAGGAAGAGGGGCGAGCCTTCAGGAAAACATAGTGCAAAACGACACTCAAATCGGCAACGGCGCGCATCTCGGAATAGGGGCGGTCGTGAGCGACCACTGTAAGATAGGCAGGAACGCCACGGTAAAACCGGACGTGAAGGTGTGGCCTCATAAAGAGGTTGAAGACGAAGCCACCCTCGCCTCGAGCCTCATATGGGGAGACAGGTGGAGCAAGAACATATTCTCGAGTTACGGCGTCACCGGGCTCGCCAACATCGAGCTTAGCCCCGAGTTCGCCGCCAAGCTCGGCGCCGCTTACGGGGCGTCTTTGAAAAAGGGCGCGGCCGTATCCACGAGTAGGGACTCCCACAAGACCTCCCGCATGATAAACAGGGCGATAATGACGGGGATACTCTCCACGGGAGTGAACGTGCACGATTACGGCGTTACGCCGATGCCGGTCGTCAGGTTCTTGGCGAGGGACGGGCATGAGGCCGGAGGGGTGCACACGAGAAGGTCGCCGTTCGAAAACGAACTTATTGATCTTAAATTCTTCGATACGGCCGGCATGGACCTTCATCCCGGGCACGAGAAGTCGGTAGAGAGGCTTTTCTTCAGGGAGGACTTCAGGCGCGTCCCCATGGACGAGACTGGCGACGTGGTGTTCCCTATACACGCCTTCGAGACCTATCAGGGCGGCTTTTTGTCCGCCATAGATTTTGAGGCCATCAATAAGGCGGGCTTTAAGATAGTGCTCGATTACTCATACGGGAGTTCGTCCCGGATATTTCCCTCGATACTCGGAAAGCTTAATTGCGAGGTCATAGCGCTTAGCGCCAACATCGACGGAACGAAGTTGACGAGAACCGGGGAGGAGTTCGGCCGGGCGCTTTCTCAACTCTCGACCATAGTCAGGTCGCTCGACGCGGACATGGGGTTTTTGCTCGACGCCGGAGGCGAAAAGGTTTTCCTGGTCGACAACGCAGGCGATATAATAGACGGAGAGACGGCGCTTAATCTGATAACGCTTCTTGTTTTAAAGAGCGGTAAATCGAAGAAGGAAAAGGGCGCCGTAGCCGTTCCCGTGACCGCGTCGAGGGCCATAGAAGAGATGGCCGAATCCTACGGTTTTAGCGTCGTACGGACGAGGACGACGTCGAGGGGCATCATGGAGGCCGCCACCGGAAAGGACGTGGTTTTCGTCGGCGAAGATACGGGCGGGTTCATATTCCCGAAGTTCCAGCCTATTTTCGACGGCATGTACGCCATAGCGAAGATACTTGAGATGATAGCCCGCGAGAAGACCGACCTCCATAAGCTCGTGCGCGAGATACCGGCGAGCGTCATGATAAAAGACAGGGTCATGTGCAACTGGGAAAATAAGGGCGCCGTCATGAGGCGGCTCGCGGAGGATTCCCGCGGCAAAGACACCACCCTCATAGACGGCATAAGGATAAACTTCGGAGACGACTGGATACTCGCGTATCCGAGCCAGAGCCATCCCTATTTTCACATCGTCGCCGAGGCCGGAACCGAGGAAAAGGCGCGGGAACTCGTTTCCGCCTACGCGGGCAAGATACGCGCGTGGCAGGCCGAGAGGTAAAGGGTGTTCACCGAAGACGAGGACATCTTCAGTTTCGACAATTGCGAGGTCTTAAGGCTTGTCGTTGGCCCGTTGGACGTGAATTGCTACGTGGTGTGGGATAAGGAGACGCTTTCCGCTTTTGTCGTTGACCCCGGAGGAGATGCACAGGTGATAGCCGACGAAGTTAAAAGGCGCGGGCTCAACGTCAAGTACGTCATAAACACGCACGGGCATTTCGACCACATAGGGGCTAACGCCGAGATAAAGGCCATTACCGGCGCGGCCATCGCCATACACGGCCTCGACGCGCCGCTTCTTCAGACAGCCTCGGTGCAGGGCAGTTTCTTCGGTTTGAACGTGGATTCCCAGCCGGAACCGGACATAGCGTTCGAGGACGGGGAGACCGTCAACGCCGGCGCGATAGAGGTGAGCATAATCCATACGCCCGGCCACACCAGAGGCGGAATATCCATATACATCGAAGACGAGGGGGTGCTCTTTACGGGAGACACTCTTTTCGCGGGCTCAATCGGAAGGACCGACCTGCCGGGCGGTTCGTATGACGACCTTATCGGTTCCATCAACAATTCCATATTGACGCTGGATGACGAGGTTATGGTTTTTCCGGGTCACGGGCCGCACACTACAATCGGCGAGGAAAGACGCACCAACCCCTTCCTCGCGCAAGCGGAAGCGGAGGAGTAAGAGACATGATGTTAAACAATAAAAACGTAATACTCGGCGTTACCGGCGGCATTGCCGCTTATAAGGCTCTGGAACTGATAAGGCTTTTAAAAAAAGAAGGGAGTAACGTGTTCCCGGTCATGACGGATTGCGCCGCCGAGTTCGTGACCCCCTTAAGCCTTTCGACCCTTGCCTGCAATCCCGTCGCAAGGGACATGTTCGCCGAATCCGCGGGTATAAGCCACATTGAACTCGCGGAAAAGGCCGACATAGTCGTGGTGGCGCCGATTACCGCGAACACAATCGGCAAGGTCGCCGGAGGCATAGCCGATAATCTCTTGACCACCATAATTATGGCGACTCGAGTCCCGAAGGTCTTCGCTCCGGCCATGAATTCCAATATGTACGAAAACAGGCTCGTAAGAGCCAACGTGGAAAAGCTTAAGGCATCGGGTTATTTCTTTGTCGAGCCGGAGGAGGGCCCGCTTGCCTGCGGATGGGAAGGCAAGGGGCGTCTCGCCAATGTGAGCGACATAGTAGAGGCGATTAAGGAAGCGCTCAGCAAAAAGGACCTCTTGGGAGAGAAGGTTTTGGTGACCGCCGGAGCGACCCGCGAGCCCATAGACCCGGTGAGGTTCGTCTCCAACGCCTCAAGCGGGAAGATGGGATACGCCATAGCCCGGGCCGCGAAAAGGCGCGGCGCCGAGGTGGCGCTCGTGTCCGGGCCTTCGTATCTTCCGGCCCCTCCCGGAATAACCCTCATAAAGACGGAAAGCGCGGAGGAGATGAGAGAGGCGGCGATAAAATACTTCGAGAGAAGCACCGTCGTCATAATGGCCGCCGCGGTGTCGGATTTCAAGCCTAAGAAGAGCTATCCCAAAAAGGTCAAGAAGGGCGAGGTATTGACCATAGAGCTTGAAAGAACCCCGGACATATTGAAGGAGATGGGTTCCGTTAAAAAAGGGCAACTGCTTGTCGGCTTCGCCCTCGAGACCGACAACCTCATAGAAAACGCGAAACAGAAACTCCGCGATAAAAATCTCGACATGGTGATAGCCAACCCGCCTTTGGGGCTCAGCAGCGAAGTCAACGAGGTTACGATAATAGACAGTTCGGGGAAGACGGTGTGCCTGCCGTTGATTGCCAAGGACGAGTTGGCCGAGATGATACTGGATAAGGTGGTGGAGCGGCTTAAGGAGTAGATGGGTATACAGAGCGTCATAACTTCGCGCGACCCACGCTTTTTGCGTGGGTACCCCGGCGTTGCGCCTCGGCTCGTCGTTGCGGCGTATATAAGAATACGCCTCACTCCTCACCCGACCCGCTTGGCGCGGGTGCCCCGGCGCCTTGGTCTGCTTTGTTCTGACGCTCTGTAACGCACGTTTGCTTAAGGAGTAGCCGGGACGCTCTGTATTGCGCGTTTACCTAATGGATTGCCGGGAGTTTATTCCGCTTTATGTCTTTAAGGCATTCATCGAGCGGTTTTTTCCAGTTCTTGCCGCTTCTTTTCATGTCCCTTAGTTTTTTAGCCATGACCTTGGCGTGTAGCAGGGCTTCTTTTCCCGTAGGGTCATTGAGAAGATGTTTTGCCGTCGTTTTCTTGGTGAGCACCTCTTTTATGGCCGCGAGGCAAAGCGAGTCGTAGCGTTCCTTGTCTTTTTTGTCGAGCGTCCATTTTGACGCGGCCGAGAGTATGGCGAGCATGGCGTGCCACCTCCGTAGCCTCTGAAGGCTCATCATGCTCGAGAATATGGTCTTGTTGATTTTGAACGAAAAAAGCGTGTCCTCGAGAGTCGCGCCGAGCAGGAGGTCGTTTTCCTTGTTTACCGAGCGCACCATGCGCTTGGGCACCTGCCATACGCGCCTGTCGGCGAGGGAGTCGAACCTCATCTCCCAGTAGAGGTGCCGCAGGAAAGGCGAAGAAAAATATTTGACCGTCATTTCCGGGATGAAGCGATTATGGGCCACGGTATCGGCCGCGAGATGGCTCAGGTAGCCGTAGGCAAAGGCGCGTTGCGAGTCGTTTTCGGCTTTTTTGAGGAGCTTCCAGCCGAACCTCCAGTTGTGACAGTGTTTGAGTTCTTCGGCGAGATTCTTCGCCACCACTATGTCGGCGCTTATGTTGCCGTAGATGAAGTCAAAGGAATACCTGCCTATGACCGAGGCCACGTCATGGGGGAGTTTCGCGTATGCCTTAAGCACCGAAAGGCTGAGTTCGATGTGGGTCGCCGGGCCCCACGCATGGGCGTTATCGGGAATAAAAAATATTATTGCGAATAGTACGAAACCCGCGATATACATTAATAATATGGTAACTTAACGCATGGCGAGTGTAAAGGCAAAATAAGTTTTTCTCCCTCTCCCCATCGGAGAGAGGGGAGAGCCTGTCCTGAGTAGTGAGCCTGTCGAACTATCGAAGGAGTGAGGGGATGAACGTTTTAAGGGACATAAAAGAACGCCTTGAGTTCTTGAAAGAGATGGGCGTTACGGAATTGCCTGTAAGCATGGCATTACGAGTGAAGGCGGAAGCCGTTGCGCCTCTTTCCGAAAGGGTGAGGAAATGCGAAAAATGCGGCCTTTCCTCCGAGAGGATAAATGCCCTTCCGGGCGCCGGCGGAGGTGGTCGCGGGATAATGTTCGTCTCCATGATGCCCTCGGAAGAAGGGGACAGGGAGGGCGTTCTGTTTTCGGGCAAGGGCGGCGAGCTGTTGCTTCTTATCATTACGGGCGCTCTTAAAATGACAGGAGACGACGTTTACGTTACGAACGCGGTTAAATGCAGGGGCAAGGGAGGACGTCCTCCTTCGGATGTCGAGATAAGGGAGTGCCTGCCGTATCTTGAAGAAGAAATCAACGCACTCCGTCCGAAGGTCATAATAACCTTGGGCAATGAGGCGGTAAATTGCCTTTTTAATCGTAGCGAAGGTGTGGCGGGGCTTCGCGGAAAATTTTACTCTTATAAAGGAATTAAACTTACCCCTATTTATCATCCCATGGAGCTTGTCGAAAATCCCTCTCTTAAAAGAGAGGCGCATGAGGACATAAAGATGGTCATCTCGGAACTTAATTCAAAGGGCAGGCATCAATGAAAAAGGGCGATAATCCTCACTTTGTTTTTGTAGCTCAGGGCTTTAGCCCTGATATACGCGGGAAGGCAAGCATGGCGAATGGGGAGTTTTAATCATCCATGAATGACAACACCCCGCACGCGGGACATAGAAAGCGTCTGAGGGAGAGGTTTCTCAAGTCCGGTCTCGAAGGGTTTCACGATTACGAGACAGTGGAATTGCTTCTGACCTACGCCATACCGAGGCGCGACGTAAAGCCTCTTGCCAAGAAACTCATTGCCCGGTTCGGTGGGCTTAAAGGGGTTTTCGACGCCGCTACCGCGGAACTCGCCTCTATCGAGGGAGTTGGGAAGAACGCGGCCATACTCGTAAACCTCATAAAGGCCGTAAGCGCGGAGTATCTTAAAGAGAAGGCCATGAAAAAAGACGTCATCCGCTCGTCAAAGGACGTGCTTGATTACCTCAAGGTATTTCTCTCGGGAGAAAAGCTGGAAAAATTCCTTGCCGTATATTTGAACGCCAAGAACGAAATCCTCTCCATAGAGACCCTTCAGGAAGGCACCATAGACCAGACTGCGGTTTATCCGAGAAAGGCCATGGAGAGGGCATTGCGCCATAACGCGAAGAGCGTGATATTCGTGCATAATCATCCGAGCGGTGACGCCACGCCGTCCAAGTCCGACCGCGAATTAACCCGCAATCTCAATTCCGCGGCAAAGACAATGGACATAATCGTCCACGACCACATCATAATCGGCAGAAACACTCACGTAAGTTGCAAGGAATTGGGATGGCTGGAGGGGTAGGGGAAAGGCTTTCAAACTTATCTTGTCATGATCGTTTTCCTCAAGTATTCTTTTGCCGTCTTTACCGCGAGCCTTATATCTATCCCATTCGCAAGCCCTGCCGCTATCGCGGACGAAAGAAGGCATCCGGTGCCGTGGAATTTTTCTTTCCTCCCCTTAAGGCGTTTTCCTTTATACAGGTAAAATCTTTTTCCGTCAAAGAGGGTGTCAATCGGCGCGCCTTTTAAATGCCCGCCTTTTATAAGCACGTATTTCGGGCCTAATGAATGTATTGCCCTCGCGGCCTTTTCCATGTCTTCCTCATTAATCCCTCCTGACCTCCCTTTGCGAAAGGGAGGAACCGTCTTTATTTTTATACCTGAAATGGTTTCAGCCTCGGTTATGTTAGGAGTTACAATCGTAACGAGAGGCAGGAGGAGTTTCAGGGCTTTTATTCCGTCTTTGGCAAGGAGTCTGCGTCCGCTCGTTGATATAAGAACCGGGTCGAGCGCTATGTTCCCGAGTTTTCTTTTTTTGATGATTTTACGGACTGTCTCGACGTTTTCCTTTGTGCCGAGCATGCCGATTTTAATCGCGTCAATTCGGTATTCTTTAAGGAGAGTTTCTATCTGCTTTCGCAAGAGAGAGGAGGAGAGGGGTTTTATTTCAAAGACCTTTTTGCCTGTTTGAGCCGTAACGGCCGTAACGGCAGATAAACCCCTTACCTTGAACGAGGCGAATGTCGAAAGGTCTGATTGTATTCCGGCAAGACCCGTCGGGTCGGAGCCTCCGATTGTAAGGGCTGTTTTCATGTGATACCTGAGTTACGAAGGTTTCATTTTTTGTAGCTCAGGGCTTTAGCCCTGATATAAATGTGTATATTTTTTTGTATCAGCCCCCCGCTTAAGATTGCGGGGGCAGGCTCTTCCGCCTCAGGCGGAGGGCTGAGTTACGATAAGATAACGGCTTTTCTACGGCATGAAGTAAAGTATCGCGGACTGGCCTACGCCTATCAGGAAACCCATCACCCCGCCGAGCCATTCTATGTGGCGGAGTTCCGTCGCCACAAAATCGGTGAGAAGCCCCTCGAATTTCCTCAGGTCGAGCGCGTCTATTTTAGAGGCGAGCATCTCCTCGACGTCAACCTTATCCGTGAATCTTTTGGCGAAGTCGCCTTTTTTGGCGTTTATGTGAAGCAGTATGTCCTTTGCCACTATGTATTTTACGCGGTCGCTTATTTCTTCGGATACGAGCCCTATGACGGGGATTTTGTTTATGTGCTTGAACCTTCCGTCTATTATGTCCCTTACGCCTTTTTCGACTTCGTTCTCCCAGTCTATCCCTTCGAGCGCGGCCGCGATGTCAGTGGAAGAGAGAAGTTCGGCCTCGACCGTCTTGGCGATGCCTCTGGCGATTTCCTTTCTTCTTTTCGGGATGATGCCCTGCACGTTCAGTCCGAAGAGATTAACCGGGTTATGCGGGCGGAAGAGCAACTTTATGGCTATCCAGTTGGTGAGCCATCCGATGAACGCTCCCGCTAAGGGGGGTATGAGGTATTTGTATTCCATCATGCGAATCCGTCCCCCTCACCCAACCCTCTCCCCCGCCTAAGGCGGGGGAGAGGGGGTAAAAGAGCGTCGAAAGGCGGATCAGAAGTTTTTCCTGGCGACTTCTTCTTCGAAGTACTTTTTGTAAAGCACGTCCCATTCGCGGCTTCCCTCGGGGACGTTTCTCGAAAGGGAGCGTATCTTATCCCTCGCGACGGTGTCGGCGTCGTCTTCTATCCTGAGATACCCGGCGATTACGCGCTTTATCTCGGTAAGGACCTTTTCGTCGTCAACGAAGTCAACGAGGTCGTCCTTCCACACGCCGTCGGCGATGAGGTGCGAGATGTGGGATACCCTGTCTTCCGAGAGTCTCAAAGCACTATGCCCCTTTCCCTCGCGAGTTTGGTCTTTATCATGGTGAACATCTTTCTGTAATCCACGCGCTCGGTGTCAATGGACGCGGAATGTTTCTGGAGTATGCCCTCCACCTCGCGGTCGAGGTCTTCCTCGGCCTTTATGTCGGCAATGAACACGTCCGTCATTTTCTTTAAGACGCTCGCTTTGTCGGTCTTCAGGGAGACGAGTTCTTTTTTGACGAGGGTTTCGAGGATAAGAAGCGTTATCTTTTCTATCTGTTCGACGGTGAGTTTCATATGTTGACTACTAAAACACAAAACGCCGCGGTATTCAAGTGCCTTTGGCGCGGACTGCCTTTGCCTGTTGACACGGCATTTTTTTTGTGTTTTATTCTTTAAAACACTCTAAGGAGGTTTCGTCATGGCCGTAAAGAAGGGTTGGTTCAGGGTTATAGCATCGTATCTCGCGGTATTTTTATTCGTTGCCGCGGTAATTCCCGCGAAGACTTACGCCTACGCGACGGAAAGCATCGAGGTGTATTCGTCGAGGCAGGAGGACATGAATAAGGTCCAGAGGGCATTGGAGTCCAAGATAGTGCAGGACAAGCTTGCCGAGTTAGGGCTCACCAAGGACGAGGCGACGGCTAAGCTCGATAAGTTGAGCGACGCCGATTTGCACCAATTCGCCATGAACGCCGATAGCCTTGATTCCGGCGGGGACGGCGGCATAGGGTTGCTCATAGGGCTTCTCATAATAGCGATACTTATTGTTTTGCTTTTGCAGTTGACCGACCATAAGATAGAACTCAAGAAAAAATAACGCGATGACGATAAGTCGCATGCGCTTGTCGCCCGTTTTGTTGGCGCTTTTCCTTGCCGGTTGCGCCGCGTACGGAGTAGAGGACGTCAGGCGCTCGTCGAGCGCGGAGCCGGGGTACCCATCCGAAGGATGGGTCGGGGCGGTTTTCATTGACGCCGTGCCTTTTTACAAGCAGGATAAGTACATGTGCGGCCCCTCGGCAGTCACGAGCGTCATGAATTATTACGGAAGCGGCGTTGATTTGAAGGAGGCTTCGGACGCCGTATACACGGGGAAACTCAAAGGCACGCTTCCCATAGACATAGTCATATACGCCAAGGAAAAAGGCTTCGACGCGTCATACTACGAGGGCGGGCTCGACGACCTGAAAAAAAAGCTCAGACAGAAAACCCCTCTCATCCTTTTCGTTGACCTCGGTTGGTTCAATTACAAGGTCGGCCATTACATAGTAGTTCTCGGTTACAGCGACGCCCTCCGCGTCGTTGTCGCGCATTGGGGATTCGAAAGGGAAAAGACGGTGGATTACGAATATCTTTTAAAGATATGGCAACGCACGGGTTATTCGACCATACTCCTTGCGCCGAAAGGCCGGCTTGACGGGGGAAAGGCAATTCAATGAGGCTAAAGGCGTTTTCAGGGGCATTCGCGGTTATCGCGGTTTTTTTGTTGTCTTCCTGCGCACCGGTCTCGCGCGTCGTAAAGCAGGACGCGGGGCCTCTTTCGGGGGCAGAGGAACTGCGTCTCGCCATGGCATACGAATCGAAAGAAATGTTAGAGCCCGCGCTTAAGAGTTACTCGAGGGTTTTGGATCTCGAACCAACGGACGCGAGGGCGCACTTCGGCATGGGGAACGTGTATCTCAAGATGCGCCGTTATGACGAAGCGGAGGAGCGCTACAAAAAGGCCATAGAGCTCGACCCTTCGAAGGGCGCTTTCTACAATAATCTCGCGTGGCTTTACATAGAAACGGCTAATGTTATTACCGCCATGAGCATGGCCAACAGAGGCATGGCGCTCGATATGGAAAGGCGCTACATCTATCTCGACACGCTCGGCGTCGCGAACACGTTGCTTGCCAATTATTCCGCGGCGGAGATGTATCTTAAAGACGCCGCATCTTCCGTGCCTCCCTCGGACGTGCGCGGACAACTCCACATATACACCCATTTGTTCGAAGTCTACGAAAAGCAGAATAAAAAGAAAGAGGCGGCCGAGGCGGTGGAAAAACTCAAAATCCTCCGCTCCGGCGTTCCCGTAACGCCGATTCCATGAGGGTCATTTACGGAATAAATCCCGTGAGGGAAGCCTTGAAGGTCGCGGGCGCCGGGCGCGGCATAGAAAACATCTTTGTTTGGGAAAGGCGCGAGGACAAGGTCATTCTCGATATAGCGAACGACGCGCGGCGCAAGGGAATAAAAGTCAAAATTGCTTCAAGGGAGAGGCTTACCGAGCTTTCCGGAGTCGAGAAACACCAAGGGGTCGTCGCGGTCTTCAAGGGAGAGTTCGCCTATTGCCACATGGAGGACGCGATAAAGGCGTGGAAGGATTCCGGGGGAAGGGCGCTCTTTTTAGTGTTGGATTCGATACAGGACCCGCAGAATCTGGGCTCTCTCATAAGGGCCGCGGCCGCATCCGGCGTCCACGCCGTCATCATACCCAAGGACAGGGCCTGTCAGGTGACGCCCGCGGTAACAAAGGCCTCGGCAGGGGCCACGGAACTCGTCATGATAGCGAGGGTAACTAACTTAACCAATACCCTGTCCGGCCTGAAGGAAGAGGGAGTGTGGACAGTAGGCATAGAGGCCGGGAGCGGCAAAAGCCTCTACTCGGTTGACATGTTGACCGATATCGCCATAGTCGTGGGGAGCGAAGGAAGCGGCATAAGGCGTCTCGTCCGGGAAGAGTGCGACATCACGGCGCAAATACCCATGAAGGGCTCGCTTAATTCCCTTAACGCGGCGCAGGCCGGAGTGGTCGCGCTTTTCGAGGTTCGGCGGCAGAGGGGGTTCTCGTGAGGGGGCCTTCGTCCGCCTCAGGCGGATTCAAGACGGGCCTTACGGCCGGGCTTATCCGCGAGGCAAAGGCCGCTTTTGAAGGCGTCATACGTCCCACCCCGCTCGTTTATTCGACTTCATTTTCCGCTCTTTTCGGCGGTGACATATACCTGAAACTCGAAAACCTCCAGAAGACCGGTTCTTTCAAGCCGAGAGGCGCGTATAACAAGATACGCTCTCTTAGCGGCGAAGAAAAGAAAAGGGGCGTTATCGCGGCCTCATCCGGCAACCACGCTCAGGGCGTGGCGTGGGCCGCTTCTTTTTGCGGGATAAAATCAACCATAGTCATGCCCGAAACCGCGCCCATAACGAAAAGGGTCGCTACGGCGGGCTACGGCGCCTCGGTCGTGTCGTACGGAAGTTCTTTTGACGACTCCTGCGCGAGGGCAATCGAGCTCGCCCGTGAAAAAGGCCTTGCCTTCATCCATCCCTTTGACGACGAATTGGTCATGGCCGGACAGGGAACAATCGGGCTTGAGATAATCGAGGCCTTGCCCGGCGTCTCGACCGTCATCGTTCCTGTCGGAGGAGGAGGGCTTATATCCGGCATCGCTACCGTTCTTAAAGAGACAAGAAAAAGCGTAAAGGTCATAGGCGTAAGGGCGCGCCGTAAAGACGGAACCGCGACCATAGCCGACGGCATAGCGATAAAAAAAATCGGCAAAAAGGCCTCTTTCGTAATCAAGAAATACGTTGACGATATGGTTATGGTTGAAGAAGATTCCATAGCCGAAGCCATATTGAAACTCCTTGAAAGAAAAAAATTGGTAGTTGAAGGGGCGGGCGCGGTCGGCCTTGCCGCTCTTATGGAGGGGAAGGTAAAGGCGAATGGAAAGACGGTTATTGTTTTAAGCGGCGGCAACATAGACGTTACCACCCTCGACAGGGTGATAAGAACGGGGCTTCTGAAAGAGGGGCGCGTCGCGAGGCTCGCGGTCGAGATAGCGGACGTGCCGGGCGCCTTGGCCGGATTGACCTCCGAGATAGCCGGTTTAAAATCCAACATCCTCCACGTAAACCACATGAGGGACGCGGTCGAGGTGAGCGTCGGCATGACCAAGGTCGAGTTAATTCTTGAAGTAGAGGACGACTCTCACGCGAAGAGGATAAGAAAAAGGCTTAAGCAAAAGGGATTCGAGACTGATGGCGGCGCATAGTCCTACCCCATGTCCCCCGAAAGAGTCCTTCCGGCCATAAGGTGCATGTGCAAATGAAACACGGTCTGGCCGCCTTCTTTGTTGGTGTTTATGACAAGGCGGAAACCCCTCTCTCCGACGCCGATTTTTTTCGCGACGTCCTTTGCCGTAATCATCATATCGCGAAGAAGCGTTTCGTCGTCGCATTCCATGAGGCTCGAGTAGTGGGCCTTGGGGATTACGAGAAGATGGGTCGGCGATTGAGGGAACAGGTCTTTTATCGCGATGAACCTTTCGGTTTCGTGAATGAAGTCGGCGGGAATTTTCTTTCCGGCTATTTTGCAGAATACGCAGTCCATCTTCTTTATTCCTTTTTTTCTCCCTGTGTTTTTTATCTCCTCTCCCTCCGCCTGAGGCGGATGGGGGAGGGTAGAGCCTGCCTCCGCCCGAGGCGGACGAAGTCGAATGGGTGGGGGTTTATCAATCTTCTTTTTTCCTTGAAGCCTTTTCTTCCAGTCCCGAGGTGCCGGAGCGCCTCGAGAGTTCCTTGAACACGTCTTCTATGTTTATGCCTTTGTGTCCGAGTAGTACGAGGGTGTGGAACCAGAGGTCGCATAGCTCGTGAATAATTTCTTTCTTTCCGTCGCGTTTGGCGGCGGATATAAGCTCAGCCGCCTCTTCGTGGATTTTCGCGGCTATCTTGGGCACACCCTTGGAAAAGAGGCTCGCCACGTAGGAACTTTCAGGCTCCGCCTCTTTTCTTTTCTCTATGACGCGGAAGAGTTCGGCTATGACGGAGGCGTCTTTGATTTCCTTTTGGCCCGCGTCGAGACGCCTGAAAAAGCAACTTCTCTCGCCCGTGTGGCAGGCGTTTCCGGTTTGCCTGACCTTAAGAAGCAAGGTATCCGCGTCGCAGTCGTAAAGAATCTCGATGACTTCCTGAAAGTTCCCGGACGTTTCGCCTTTTAGCCAGAGCCTGTCGCGCGTTCTGCTGAAGTAGTGGGCTCTTCCGGTCGAGAGGGTCTTGTCGAGAGATTCTTTATTCATGTAGGCTAACATCAAGACCTCTCCGGATACGGCGTCCTGAGCTATGGCCGGGATAAGGCCGTGCGAAGAAAATTTTATCTCAATCGCGTTCACCATCGCCTCTCAAGATATAATAATACGTCGAGTGTTGTCAATACCGATTGGGAGGCGAACTGTTTGATAATGGATTAAAGGGCGAAGATACCCGTAATGCTCGCCGGCATAGATGTTCTTTGGTATGCGTTTTAGGCGGAGCTTCTCTACGCCAAATACAGCCCTGTTTTTGTCTTGACGATGGGGATAGGCTTATGGCGTTTGTCAAGGGATTGTCAAAGACTAACTACCGTGATAAGGTGTTAGAATATGACTTTTAAAGCCAACGAACCATTCATATTCTACTCGAGCCTGCAACTGGTGGAACTTACGGGGGTTAAGGCGGCCTCATTGGCCGAACTTGCCGGACATATCCGCGCGATAGGCGCATCCTCTATTTACCATCACACGCACCAGTTTGTGAGACAGCATCTTTATCTTAGCCCAGAGCCGCCGAACGACTTCGCATACTGGGTTTCCGATGTGCTCGGCGATGAGCGTTTCGGAGAGGCCCTTTCGGCAATTGACATAATGGCCTATCCGAGCATAGGTTCGATAAGGGAGGCGCTGATTTCAACAATCGAGCGCGCATTGGGGGAACGTCCCCGCCTGAAAAATTTAACCGCCCCGGAGGGCGAGGAATTCGACTTTCTTAAGTCGATAAGTTTCATATTTCCGACGGATTACAAAGCGCATACCCTCGGCGAATTTTCGGATTGTTTGCGGCTGGTAAGCCTCGATTCCATATACTTCCATATGTTCGAGGCAAGGTTAAGACTCGAACGGCCGACTAATGATTTTTCAAATTGGCTCGCAACCTCGCTCGGGGAGGAGGGATTGGCGGTTAATATCGCAAGGATAGACCCCTATACGCAGACCGGCGAAGGCATAAGGGCGACAATATTGAGAATACTCGAAAGAAGGATTAAGGCCCTCGCCGATATCCATTCCACGGCTCAGGAATAATAGATGGTAAAACTCGAAGAGTATGAACCCATAGCCGGCAAAGGCGTAATCGGCGAAATAAGGCTTCTTGCGGAACGCTTGAAGGGAAGGTCTGTTCAGCATATCAATTCTACTGCCGTAGGCGGCGGGGTTGCGGAGATACTGAATAGGATGGTTCCGCTCCTGAGGGAATGCGGCGTTGACGCGAGGTGGGATGTGATAAAGGGCGGCGAGCAATTCTTCAACGCAACGAAGAAGATTCATAACGCCCTTCATGGAGCAGACGAGGAGATAAGCGGAGATATGTGGGATATCTTTTGGGAGACCGGCAAACGCAACTCCGAAGAGATTCCGTGCGCCTCCGATATAGTTTTTGTTCACGACCCTCAACCTATCGCCATGGTGAATCAGAAGGACGGGAGGCGAAATAAGTGGATATGGCGGTGTCATATAGACATATCCCACGCGCAAGAACGGGTCTTTGACGCGTTGCGGGGGCAAATTATCCGGTATGATGCGGCGGTTTTTTCGGCTCCGTCGTTTGCAAGGACACTCCCGCTCAGGCAGTTTTTGATAGCGCCTTCCCTCGATCCGCTGAGCGACAAGAATAAAGACCTCCCCCGCAATGTCGTGGAAGAAGTGTTGGCGGCTTACGGGATAAAGAGCGACAAGCCCATTGTCACGCAGGTTTCGCGCTTTGACCGCCTTAAAGACCCGGTCGGCGTGATAAACGCTTATAGAAAAGTCAAACGCTACATGGACTGCCAGTTGATACTCGCGGGCGGCACGGCCGCCGACGACCCGGAGTCCGTAGAGGTCTTCGAGCAAGTAAAAAGACAGGCTGAGGGCGACCCGGACATTCATGTGCTCTTGATGCCGCAAAACGACATTCACGTAAACGCCATTCAGCGCGCGTCGGCCGTGATACTGCAGAAGTCCGTAAGAGAAGGTTTCGGGCTTACCGTTACCGAGGCGCTATGGAAGGAGAAGCCCGTTGTGGCGTCGGCCGTGGGCGGCATTCCGGCACAGATAAGACACAAGCATCACGGCCTTTTATGCCATAGCGTGGACGGCGCCGCCCTCGCGATAAAACAGATTCTTCAAAATCCCGAATATGCGCGGCGGCTCGGCGAAAACGGCAAGGAGCACGTTCGACGGAACTTTTTGCTCACGCGCCATTTAAAAGATTATCTGCTTCTTTTCTTGTCTCTTTACGAAACCGAGGATATGGTATATCTATGAAGATTACGTTAAGGCTCATACTTGCCCTTATACTCGCGGTAACCGGCGTTGCCGGCGTATCTTCTTATTTCACCGTCCAATCCGAAAAGGCAAGGCTGACCTCCGAACTCGAACACCGCGCATGGCTTGTATCGGAAGGACTTAAAGAGTCGGTAGGCCGGCTCGTTTTGAAGGGGCCGTCGCGAAAACTCGACATGATTGTGGAAAAAATCGGCGCAGGCAAGCAGATTATGGGCATGGCGGTTTATAATGCCGCAGGGCAAAGCGTCGCCATTTCCAAGGAACTGCCGGCCATATCGCCGTCAAGTCTTAATATTTTGTTCGAGGAATCCGAAGGAGATGAAGGCAAGGGCGCGTACGAGGTGATTGCGTCAAAACGGACTTATCTTTACGCCGTGCCGACATACGATGACGAAGGCGCGCGGACGGGCGCGGTCGTCATATTCAGCGACGCCTCTTATATAGATGAATACCTGTTCGACATATGGCGCAGGAATTTTCTCAGAATTCTTGCCAATGCCTTTCTCATCTCCGTCATAACGCTTTTGGTCGTGCGATGGAGCATAACGGGGCCCATAGCCCGGATGTCGGAATGGATCGGAAGTCTAAGGAGCGGCAGGTTCGACGAAATATTCAAAATGCCAAAGGAAGACATCTTTGCGCCGATATCCAAAGAGATTTCGAGTCTTGCCAAAAGCCTTGCCCTTGCGCATGCCAGGGCAGAGGAAGAGGCAATGCTCCGCAGCCACGCGGAGGCCGTCTGGACGGCTGAACGCCTGAAGGCGCACGTGCGCGCCAAGTTCGGGGGCAAGAATCTGATAGCCGTCTCAAATCGCGAGCCGTTTATGCATATCCGGCGCGGAAAGGCGGTTGAATGCGTAAGCCCCGCAAGCGGCCTCGTAACGGCGCTTGACCCGATACTAAAGGCATGCGGCGGGCTATGGCTTGCGCACGGTTCGGGGAATGCCGACAAAGAAACCGTGGACAGGCGCAACATGGTACGTGTTCCGCCCGAGAATCCCCAGTATGACCTGAAGAGGGTTTGGCTCACTCAAGAAGAGGAAGAAGGGTATTATTACGGCTTCTCCAACGAGGGGTTGTGGCCTTTATGCCATATCTCGCATGTGCGCCCCGTTTTCAGAATAAACGATTGGGCTCGCTATCAGGAGGTGAACCTGAAGTTCGCCAGGTCTCTGGAAGACGCCGTCGAAGACGAGACGTATATCTTTATCCAAGATTATCATTTCGCCATACTTCCAAGAATCATAAAGGAAAGGCACCCTAATGCGAAGATAGCCCTTTTCTGGCACATCCCGTGGCCAAACCCCGAGGCCTTCAGCATCTGCCCGTGGAGGCGCGAGATACTCCATGGGATGTTGGGCGCGGACATCATAGGCTTCCATACCCAGTTCCACTGCAACAACTTTCTTGAGACGGTTGATAGAACCCTGGAGTGCCGCACGAACTGGGAGCGGTTCTCCGTAACGCGGATGGGACATACCACCATTGTGAAGCCTTTTCCCATAAGCGTTGATTTTACGCCTCCGCCCTTTAACAGAGAGATCCAAAGCAAGGAGGAATTATTCAAAGATCTCGGCGTGAAGGCATCCATCATGGGTGTCGGCGTTGACAGACTCGATTATACAAAGGGCATTCTCGAGAGATTCAGGGCCATCGAACGCTTTCTGGAGAAGCATTCGGAATACAGAGGGCTTTTTACGTTTGTGCAGATAGCCGCGCCGAGCAGGGAGCATATAAAAAGTTATCATGACTTTGCCGGAGATGCGCGGGCCGAGGCAGACCGCATCAACTGGAGGTTCCAATCAGGCGGCTGGAGACCCATCGTATTCGAGCATCGGCACTTTTCTCACGCGGAGATAGAGCCGTATTACCGCCGCGCCGACCTTTGCATGGTAACTTCGCTTCACGACGGCATGAACCTTGTGGCAAAGGAGTTCGTGGTTTCAAGGGAAGACGAACAGGGAGTATTGATTCTGAGCACGTTCACCGGCGCATCAAGGGAACTGAGGGACGCTCTCCTCGTTAATCCCTATGACACGGAGCAGGTGGCTGATATGATAAAGGTCGCCATCGAAATGGACAAAGAAGAACAGGGGCTCAGGATGAAGAGAATGAGGGCGGTTATAAGGGAGAACAATATCTACAAATGGGCGGCGGATATCATCACGGATCTTGCGCAGATCCGGAAAGGATGAGAAAGATATTCCTTTTTCTCGATTTTGACGGCACCCTCTCGCCGATAGTCGAGAACCCTGAAGAGGCGTTTATTCCGGATAAGGTGAAAGGCTGGCTTAGAAGACTCTCTAAAGACAAGAACTATAAAATCGCTATCGTCACGGGCAGGTCGCTTAAAGACATAAGGAAAAGGGTGGGTCTAAGAAATATCGTATACGCTTCCAATCACGGCATGGAGGTTTATTACAGAGGGCGACTCTTGTTGAGAAAAGGCGTCATATACAAAAGACCGATTAGAAGCCTCGAAAAAATATTGATACGAGAGTTGTCGGAAATCCCGAATGTTTATCTAGAAAATAAAGGCCTCTCCATTGCTGTTCACCTCAGGCGCGTAAAAAAACAACATCGCAAAAAAGCCGCGAGAATAGTCCGGATAGTCGTTGAGCCGTGGCTTAAGCGGTACAAATTTCTATTGACAGGCGGCAAGATGCTGCTGGAGGTAAGACCGCTTTTGTGGGACAAAGGAAAGGCAGTTTTGTGGATGTGGAAAAGATTTGCGCCTAAACGTCTGCCTATCTATGTTGGAGATGATGTTACCGACGAAGATGCGTTCTTGGCGCTCAGACCTTACGGAATGACTGTTCGCATCGGAAAGAAGAAAAAATCTTACGCAGAGTATTACAGCATATCCATTGACAGGCTTATGGATTCGGCAATATTGGCAGGCGAGGGTATTTAACGTAAAAATAGGTTTTTGGGAGCACGCTAAAACCGGGATACCGGTAACGCTCGCATCAGTCGCAATAGCGATTCTTTGGTACGCGTTTTAGCAGGCTGCCGGCAAGTCGTTCCCCGCCTTGACGCTTACCGGCTTACCTGCTAAACTTCACTTCATATGCCTGAGACAATAGTCGAGAGGTTCGAGGTAAAATTACTGAGCATATTGGACGAGTCCGGTAACGCGGATTCATCCCTCATGCCGCCCATATCGGAAGACCTGATAAAAAAATTTTTCGAGACCTTAATTTTCGCGCGGACGTTCAACTCGAGGGCCATAAGCCTTCAGAGGGAAGGCAGGATCGGCACCTACGCTTCAATCTACGGGCAGGAGGCCTCGCAGATAGGGAGCGCCCTCGCACTCGAGAAAGACGACTGGGTGTTTCCCTCGTTTCGGGAAACCGCCGTGAACCTGACCCTCGGTTATCCGGCGTGGCTCATGTTCCGCTATTGGGCAGGGGACGAGAGGGGCATGAAATGTCCGGAGGGGCTAAACATATTTCCCATGAGCGTTCCGGTCGGCACACAGATAACCCACGCGGTCGGCGCGTCTTTGGCCATGAAACTCAAAGGAGCAAAGAGCGCGGCTGTTTGCTACTTCGGCGACGGAGGCTCGTCGAGAGGAGACCTCCACGAAGGCTTCAACATGGCCGGCGTCTTGAAGACCCCGACGGTATTCATCTGCCAGAATAATCAATGGGCAATATCCGTTCCGAGGGAAAGGCAGACCGCGTCCAGGACCATAGCGCAGAAGGCGTTTTCCTACGGGTTCGAAGGCATGCAGGTTGACGGGAACGACGTGTTCGCGGTTTACAAGGCCACGAAGGACGCCCTCGATAAGGCCAAGGCCGGAGGCGGCCCGACCTTCATAGAGTGCCTGACCTACAGGCTCGACGACCATACCACCTCGGACGACGCCTCCCGTTACAGGAAGAAAGAAAATGTCGAGGCGTGGGAGGCTAAGGAGCCCATGATAAGGCTCAGGCTTTTCATGCGAAAAAAAGGCATGTGGAGCGAGGCCTACGAAGAGAGCATTATGAAAAAGGCAACGGAGGCCATTGACTCCGCCATAACGGAAGAGGAAACATTCAGGCCGTCCGAACCCAAAGACATTATCGCTTTCACCAACGCCGAGCTCAGCCAAAGGCAGATTAAGGAATTAAAGGACCGCGGATGGCAAGGATAAACATGGTCGAGGCCATTAACATGGCCTTGAGGCAAGAGATGACTCGCGACAAGGACGTTATCGTGCTTGGCGAAGACGTCGGAGCCGACGGAGGAGTATTCAGGGTTACCGAGGGGCTTCTTCACGAGTTCGGCCCGGAGCGCGTCATTGATACGCCTCTTTCCGAGCTTGCGCTCGTTGGCGCGGGTGCGGGCATGGCCGCCTACGGGCTTAAGCCCGTAGTGGAGATACAGTTCATGGCGTTTCTTTATGAAGGGCTCGAGCAATTGTATTCTCACGCGTCGAGGTTCCGGGCGAGGTCGAGGGGACGTTTTTCCTGTCCTCTTGTGGTACGCACCCCTTACGGCATAGGCATAAAGGGGCCTGAGCTTCATTCCGAATCGTCCGAGGCAGTCCTCTGCCACATGCCGGGCATTAAGGTGGTCGTTCCGTCAAACCCTTATAACGCGAAGGGGCTTTTGGCATCGGCTATAAGGGATCCCGACCCGGTGGTATTCATGGAGCCTTCGAGGCTCTACAGGTCAATAAAGGCGGAGGTGCCGGAAGAAGCCTACGCAATTCCGCTCGGAAAGGCCGAGGTCTTTCAGGAAGGCAAGGATATAACGGTCATAGCGTGGGGCAGGATGTTCCATGACGCGCTCGACGCGACAGAGGGGTTCGATTGCGAGGTAATAGATTTGATGACGCTCAAGCCCTTTGACGAAGAGACTGTTTTGAATTCCGTGAAAAAGACGGGAAGGGTGGTCATAGCGCACGAGGCCACGGGTTATTGCGGCCTCGGCGCCGAGATAGCGGCGTTTCTGGCGCAAGAGGCCATGATGCATCTTAAGGCGCCGATTGTGCGCGTCACGGCTCCGGATGCCGTCGTTCCAATGGCCCGGCTCGAAGATTATTACGTGCCGTCCAAGGAAGCGATAAGAAAGGCCTTTGAAGAGGTCATGAAATACTGAAAGCCGGATTCCCGTCCGCCTTACTGATTGGCGGACGGGAATGACAAGAAGAGGTGCGTCGATGCTCTACGAATTCAAACTGCCAGACCTCGGCGAAGGCATAACCGAAGGCGAGGTCGTGAAGTGGCGGGTAAAGGATAACGACGAGGTTACGGAGCATCAGGTCGTCGTGGAGGTGGAAACCGACAAGGCAATCGTCGAGGTGCCGTCTCCGAAAAAAGGCAAAGTGGTTAAGCTTAGCGCGGCCGAAGGCGAGACCGTGAAAACGGGGCAAACGCTCCTCGTAATAGATATAGAAGGCGAGGCCGCGGATGAGGGAGCCAAGAAGTCTTTTTCTGTTGTCGGAAGCCTTCCCATGGAGGAAGAGGTGCTCGCCACCCCCATGGTCAGGAATCTCGCGAAGAAGCTCGGAATAGACCTGCTTGATATTAAAGGCACCGGGCCGGGAGGCAGGACAACCGAAGAGGACGTCCGCTCCGCCGCGCAGTCCGTGAAGAAAGAGACAACGGACAGGCACGGCTCAATAGAGAGGGTGCCGATAAAAGGCGTAAGAAAGGCCATAGCCAAAAATCTTCTTTTGTCGCAGAAAAATTCGGCCTTTGTCACGGGCATGGACGACGCCGACATAACCGAGTTGTGGAATCTCAAGGCGCGCGAAAAGACCGGCGCCGACAAAAAAGGCGTGCATCTTACCCTTATGCCGTTTTTCGTGAAAGCGGCCGTGCACGCCCTGATGAAGCATCCTTATCTCAACTCGAGCGTTGACGAGGAGACGGAGGAGATAGTAATTAAAAGGTACTATAACATCGGAGTCGCCGTGGATACGCCGGACGGGCTCATGGTGCCTGTCGTCAAGGACGCGGATAAAAAGACCATAATCGCCTTGGCCTCGGAAATACACGAACTGGGACTTAAGGCGAGAGAGAGAAAACTCTCGATAGAGGAACTCAAGGGTTCGACCTTTACCATAACCAATTACGGCACCATAGGCGGCACTTACGCCACTCCCATAATAAATTATCCGGACGTCGCGATACTCGGCATGGGCAGGATTAAGGACGAGCCGTGGGTCAAGGACAACGCCATAGTTGTCCGGAAGATTCTTCATCTTTCGTTCACGTTCGACCACAGGGTCGCGGACGGGAGCGAGGCCGGCAGGTTCTTGAACGACGTCATAAGTTATCTCGAAGACCCGGGGCTTCTTTTTATAGAGAGTGCTTGAGGGGGATTATCTGTTATCGGCGGACGGTTATCAGTTTGTCATTGCGAACGCAGTGAAGCAATCTCGTGATTATAAAAACGAGATTGCTTCGGGGTAAAGCCCCCTCGCAATGACAAGTGATGGTTATCGGTTATCGGCGGACGGTTACCGGGAAAGATAAAATAACTGATAACCGGTAACCGTCCACTGATAACAGTTTCTAACTTGCCGCAACCTTTTCGACAAGGCCTTTCGGCGCCTCGGAGAGCCGTTGGCCGCAGACTTTCCAATTGACGTTTTTCATGAACGCGTCTATGTATGGCGCCCTTTTCACCCCGTAATCTATCATGTAGGCGTGCTCGTACACGTCCATCACGAGGACGGGAGGGGCCATGGGCGCGACGTTGGAATTGTGAGAATCAAGGCAGAAGTTGTGCAGTCTTCCGTCAACCGGGCAAAACGCGAGTATCACCCATCCTCTCGCGGCCATGCCGCAGGCCTTGAACTCGGCTTCCCATTTTTGGAAGGAGCCGAAGTCCTTCGCGATAAGATTTGAAAGTTCCCCGGCCGGCTGACCATTTTTGCCTCCGAGATTTTCGAAGTAGAGTTCGTGGAGAAGCACCCCGTTCATGGCAAAGGATTCTTCCGCCTTAAGGGCGCGCAACTCGCTGAATATCTGGTTTGCCTTGCTAATATCCACTGTCTTTAGTCTTTCTTCTATCTCGTTGAGTTTCGTCACGTATCCGGCGTAGAGTATGTCCCTGTGCTGGGATATCTGGTTCTCCGAGATGCCTTCGAGATTTTTCAGTTCGAATTTTTTCGCTTGATACGCCATGGCAGTCCTCCTTATTTTGCGGTTATATCCATATAGAGATTTATAGCGCAGTAACGGCGAATGTCAAGCCCAGCACCATTTTTCAATATTAACGCACCGGTAATACGTATGCCTGTAACAAATATTATCGCCTAAACAGTGCGCGCCAACAACGAAAAGTGGTGCTGGGCAAGGGGAGGGGAGGCTTGTCCGTCAGGCCTTCTTTCTTTTGAAGAGTTCTTTGTGCTTGGCGAGGTAGTAGACTATGGCGCAATTGAACACGAGTATGGATAGTTTTATTATAGAGGGGTGCGCGATAAGTATCCAGACTTCGTAAGGTATGAAAAGAGAGGTGGATATGACGGTGAGCCACTCGCCCCATTTCTGTCTCATGTGAAGACCGTATGCCTCGAAGAGCGCGAGGCCGCCTAAGAGGAAAAGGCTCAGTGAGGCGCCGAGGATGGTGTTCGTATGCAGGGCTTCGGCTTTCATGAGAGTCCCTTGAATGAAATTGTTTTCCTCGGCCACTCCGAGGTAAAAGGCCGCGTGGCGGACTATCTCAGCCAAGTCCTTTCCCGCGAACCTCAGGATGCCGAAGGCCAGAACTATTTCGATTATGCCGGTAACGAACTTCTGGACGATTATTACCTTGAGGAATTTCCCCCTTTTTTTTGTCTCACCCATGCCTTACCCGCACGCCCTTTCCGGCGAGAAACGTCTTGGCTTCCCCTATGGTATGCTCCCCGAAGTGGAAGATGGACGCGGCAAGGGCCGCGTCGGCCATGCCTTGGGTAAAGGCATCGAGGAGGTGTTCTAAATTTCCGGCGCCGCCCGAGGCTATGACAGGCACCGTAACTGCCATGGAGACGCTTCTGGTGAGGGCTATGTCGTAGCCGTCCTTTGTGCCGTCTCTGTCCATGCTCGTAAGGAGTATTTCTCCGGCGCCGAGCGAGACGATTTTTTTGGCCCACTCCACCGCGTCAAGGCTTCTCGCTTTTCTTCCCCCGTGGGTATAGACCTCCCACGAGCCGCCTTTTTTCTTGGCGTCTATGGCGACGACCACGCACTGGCTTCCGAATTTTTCTGCCGCCTTTCTTACGAATTCCGGATTTTCCACGGCCGAGGTGTTTATCGAGACCTTGTCGGCCCCGGCGCGAAGCATCTCCCTTATGTCGTCTATCGTCTTTATGCCTCCGCCGATAGTGACTGGCATGAAGACCTCTTCGGCCGTGCGCTCCGCGACCTGAAGTATGGTTTTTCTTTTTTCATGGGACGCGGTTATGTCGAGGAACACGAGTTCGTCCGCGCCCTGCGCGTCGTAGGCCTTGGCCGCCTCGACAGGGTCTCCGGCGTCCCTTAAGCCGACGAAGCCGATTCCCTTTACGACCCTGCCGTCCTTAACGTCGAGGCAGGGGATTATCCTTTTCGTAAGCATCGCGCTTTAGTCCCTCGCCGTTTTTATCGCTTCTCTTAAATCGATCGCGCCCGAGTAAAGGGCCTTGCCCACTATCGCGCCGATCGCCTTGATTTTTTTTAACGCCGCGATGTCGTCTATTTTGGATACCCCGCCCGACGCTATGACGGGTATATTTACCGTATCAACGAGTTTCTTCGTCGCGGGGACGTTCGGCCCCTCCAGCATGCCGTCTCTGGATATGTCGGTATAGATTATGGCCGCGATTCCCATGTGCTCGAATCTTTTCGCGAGGTCTGCGGCCTTTGTCTTCGTCACCTCGACCCAGCCCCTTATCGCGACGAAGCCGTCCTTCGCGTCTATGCCGATTGCTATGCGCCCCGGGTAACGCTTTGCCAGAGATTCAACGACATGAGGCTCGCTCAAGGCGAGGGTGCCTATTATTACGCGCGCTACGCCTTTTATTTCGAGGTATCTTTCGGCTGTTTTTTCGTTTCTTATGCCGCCGCCGATTTGAAGAGGCACGTTAACAGCGGATGCGATTTTTTCTATCGCGAGGAGATTTTTAGGCATGCCTTCCATGGCGGCGTCGAGATCGACTATGTGGATGAGTTCGGCCCCTTCGTGCGCCCATCTTTTGGCGACGCCGGAGGGGTCTTTCGAGTACTCCGTTTCTTCGCTCATCACGCCTTGGCAAAGCCTTACGCAACGCCCTTCTTTTATGTCTATGGCCGGGATTATGAGCATTTCGTTATCTCATCTCGATAAAATTTTCAAGAAGCATGAGCCCTGCCTTCTGGCTCTTTTCGGGATGGAACTGGCAGGCGACCACGTTATCCTTTTCAATAGAGCTTGTGAACTCCGTTCCGTAGGACGTTGTGGTGAGGGCGACTGTTTTGTCGTCAGGCGAGGCGTAGTAGGAGTGAACGAAATAGAAAAAAGTTCCGTCTTCGGTGTTTTTCAGGAACGAAGATTCTTTTTCTTTTTTTACGTCGTTCCATCCCATGTGGGGTATCTTGAGTTCGCGGCCTTCGTCTTTCATGCCCTGCGGGAATTTAAGGACTTTTCCCTTTATGACCCCGAGCCCCTTGCAAGGGCCGTCTTCTTCTCCTTCTTCGAAAAGGAGTTGCAGGCCGAGGCATATGCCGAGGAAGGGCTTGCCCGATGAGATGCTTTTAAGGAGCGGCTCCACGAGGCCATAGTTTTCGAGGTTTCTCATGCACTCTTTGAACGCGCCGACGCCCGGCAACACCACCGCCGAGGCATCGAGGATTTTTCGGGGATTTCTCGTGACAACCGGGTCCGCGCCGACGTGTTTCAAAGCCTTTTCGACGCTTCTTAAGTTTCCCATATCGTAGTCTATTACGGCTATCATAAATTTAAGTCGGAGACTGTTTCAGCGCCGTTCGCCCTGAGTAGTGAGCCTGTCGAACTATCGAAGGGTCGAACGGCGGCTTGTAACGACTGTGTATTTCTTATAATTTCCCTTTGGTCGAAAGCACTCCTTTAACGCGCTTGTCTTTTTCGACCGCAATCCGTAACGCCCTTCCGAGGGCCTTGAATATCGCCTCTATCGAGTGGTGCAGGTCTTCTCCGTAATGAAGTCTTGCGTGAAGGTCAATGCCGGCCGTGTTGGAGAGGGCGGTAAGGAATTCCTTTGCAAGACCCAAGTCGAATGCCTCGTGTTTTCTGCGAAACGCGAGGCTCGCGGCTAAAGAAGAATTTTTGGGAAGAGTGAATTTAAGATAAGGCCGTCCGCTTATGTCGAGGATAACCGTGGCGAGGGCGTCCATCATCGGAACGTCCGAGGTTCCGTAGCGTTTTATGCCTTTTTTGTCTTTAAGGGCTTTTTTTATCGCCTCTCCGATACAGATGCCCACGTCTTCCACTGTGTGATGGAAGTCAACTTCTATGTCGCCTTTTGCTTTAACCTTCAAGTCGAAGAGCCCGTGCTTTGAGAAAAGCGTGAGCATGTGGTCAAAGAAGGGGATGCCGGTTTTTATGTCGCCCGCACCTTTTCCGTCCAGATTCAGGGAACCCGTTATGTCGGTTTCGGTCGTCTTTCTTTTTATGGCGGCTGACCTCGGCATGTTTGCCTCCTTGTTGTTTTCCCTCTCTTTTTCCTTGTAGTTTTTCCCTCTCCCCTTGTGGGAGAGGGCAGGGTGAGGGGTAGTGGTCGGGGGATAATTACAATTCCTTGAGCCTTATCCCCACGCTTTTAGCGTGAGCAATAAGCCCCTCCAATTCCGCGAATCTTTCTATGGAAGGGCCGAGTTTCTTCAACGCCTTTTCGCTGAATTCCATGACGCTCGAGAGTTTCACGAAATCAGTCGAATTAAGGGGCGACGAAAATCGCGCCGTGCCTCCCGTGGGGAGCGTGTGGTTAGGGCCGGCCAGATAATCGCCGCAGGCCTCGGGCGTCGTGTGACCGAGGAATATGGCCCCGGCGTTTTTGATTTTTCCGAGCAATTCTTTTGGCCTCCTGACGCAGAGTTCCAGATGTTCCGGCGCCAACGTATTCGATATCCTGAGCGCGTCCTCCAAATCCTTGGCGATTATTATGAGGCCGTATTTTTCGAGAGACGCTTCAATGATGCGCCTTCTTTCGAGTGAGCGGAGTTGGAGGAGTATCTCTTTTTTTACGGTCCTCGCCGTTCTGTGGCTCGTCGTGATAAGTATGCTCGAGGCGAGTTCGTCGTGCTCGGCCTGAGAGAGCATGTCGGATGCGAGCCACGCCGGGTCGCCGCTTCCGTCGTTCACTATGAGTATCTCGCTCGGCCCGGCCACCATGTCTATGGCGACTGTGCCGAAGACGAGCCTCTTTGCGGTCGCGACGAATATGTTGCCCGGCCCCACTATCTTGTCCACTTTCGGTATGGTCTTCGTGCCGTAGGCGAGGGCGGCTATTGCCTGCGCCCCGCCTACGCGGTACACGGCATGAACGCCGGCTATGCGCGACGCCGCGAGGACGTATGGGTTTATGCCGCCCGACCCATCCTCCGGATGGGTACCCCGCGGCGGCGTCGTTACTATTATTTCTTTTACTCCCGCGACTTTCGCGGGTATCGCGGCCATGAGCACCGTAGAGGGATAGGCGGCTTTGCCGCCGGGCGCGTAGATGCCGACTTTCTCGATGGGCGTTACCTTTTGGCCGAGCGTTACGCCGGAGGAGTCTTTAATCGTCCATGACTTGGGCAAGCCTATCTTGTGAAATGCCGCGATTCGCTTTGCGCCGAGTTTGAGGAGTTCGAGGTCTTTTTTCGGAATGGCGCGAAGGGCCGAGTCTATTTCTTTCTCCGTTACCCTGAGCCTGCCCTTGACATTCACGTGGTCGAACTTTTTGGTGTAAGAGGCGAGGGCGATGTCTCCCCTTTTTTTTACTTCCGCTATGATGTCCCTTACGGCTTTTTCGACGCGCGAGGCGTCCTCCGCGCCACGGCCGGCAATCCTGCCGAGGATTTTTTCAAAAGAGGGGTCTTTCGCGTCTATGAGTTTCATTGGTTTATTTCCGTTTCGCCACGGTTTTGCGGAGAGCCTCGATTAAGGTTTTAAGCCTCTTCGGTTTGGTCTTCAGGCTCGCCCTGTTGCAGACGAGCCGGGAGGTAACGTCCATTATGGTCTCCACCTCGGAAAGGCCGTTGGTCCGGAGAGTTTCTCCGGTCTGAACGAGGTCGACGATTCTTTCGCAAAGCCCGAGGAGAGGCGCGAGTTCTATGGAGCCGTAGAGTTTTATTATCTCCACCTGCACGCCTTTTTCAAGGAAAAAGGAGGTCGTGATGTTCGGGTATTTCGTGGCGACCCTGACGTGGGTCCAGCGTCTCGGATTATCCCCGGCTATAAGCGCCTTGGGTTCGGCCACTACCATGCGGCATTTTCCGATGCCCATGTCCAGAGGCTCGTAGAGGTCCTTGCCCTGCTCTATCAATACGTCTTTTCCCGCGATGCCCAGATCCGCGGCGCCGTATTCAACGTACGCGGGCACGTCCTGCGCCCGGACGACCATGAAACGCACGGCCTCTTTCGGGTTTTCGAAGATGAGGCGGCGGTCGTTCTTTAATACCGCTCCCGCGTCTATTCCGGCGCAGGCGAATATTTCAACCGCTTCCCTGAGGAGCCGCCCCTTGGGCAACGCTATGGTGAGGACGTCTTTTTTAGGCATCTATTCTCTTACCCTTTTGATATTCGCCCCGAGGGGTCGAATGGCTCTCAACGGCAAAAAATCTATTCTCTTACCCTTTTGATATTCGCCCCGAGGGGTCGAATGGCTCTCAACGGCAAAAAATCTATTCTTTTATCCTTTTGATATTCGCCCCGAGGGGTCGAATGGCTCTCAACGGCAAAAAATCTACTCTCTTACCCTTTTGATATTCGCCCCGAGGGCCGAAAGTTTTTTCTCAAGGCAGTCGTAGCCTCTGTCAAGGTGGTATATCCTCGACACCTCGGTTATGCCGTCGGCCGCGAGGCCCGCGAGAACGAGCGAGGCGCTCGCCCGCAAGTCCGTCGCCATAAGCGGCGCGCCGCTTATTCTCGGAACTCCCTTTACTATCGCGTTCCGTCCTTCAACGCCTATGCCCGCGCCCATGCGCTTAAGCTCGGCGACGTGCATGAAGCGGTTTTCGAATACGGTTTCCGTTATGACGCTCAGGCCGCTTCCGAGGCACATCATGGCCATCATCTGCGCCTGCATGTCGGTCGGAAATCCCGGGTAGGGGTGGGTCCTCACGTCAACGCTCGTTATGGGCCAGTTTCCCGTGACCCTCACTCCGTTGCCTTCAAGGGTTATCTCCGCTCCGGCCTCTTTAAGTTTTATCACAAGTGCGTCGAGGTAATCCACAGGGTTCTCGTTGCCCGGGCTTTTTACGAGCACGTTGCCGCGCGTCATTGCCGACGCGACGAGGAACGTGCCGGCCTCTATCCTGTCGGGCATGACGCGGTACTCAATCGGTTTAAGCTCTTCTACGCCGGTAATCTTTATGGTATCCGTGCCGGAGCCTTCGATTATCGCGCCCATCTTTTTAAGCGCGTTAGCGAGTTCCGTCACCTCCGGCTCCAGCGCCGCGTTTTCGAGCGTCGTCACTCCGTCCGCGAATACCGCGGCGAGCATGAGGTTTTCGGTTCCCGTGACGGTCTGGGTGTCGAAGCAGATGTTCGCGCCTTTGAGTTTCTTCGCCTCCACGAGGACGTAGCCGTGCTCTATGGTTATCTCGGCCCCCATCTTACGGAGACCCATGAGGTGGAGGTTTATGGGACGCGCGCCTATGGCGCACCCGCCCGGGAGGCTGACCTTCGCTCTTTTATGCCGCGCCACGAGAGGGCCCAGGACGAGAACCGACGCCCTCATTGTTTTTACGAGTTCGTAAGGGGCATCGGGGCGCGAAAGGCCGGACGAGTCGAGTTTGAGTTCTCCTCGCGAGGCGTCGCCCGAAACTTCGCAACCCATGTGGGTGAGGAGTTTTTTGAACGTGTCTATGTCTTTTAACGCGGGGACGTTCGTAAAGGTGAACTCTCCGCCGCAAAGGAGCGTCGCGGCCATGAGGGGGAGGGCGGAGTTCTTGGCGCCGCTTACCTCTACGGTTCCTATGAGCCTGTTGCCGCCTTCTATTACGAGTTTATCCATCGCTTTTATACAAAGCGTCATAACTTCGCATACCGGCGTTGCTACTCGGTTCGTCGTTCCGGCGTACGAAAAGTACGCCTCCACTCCGAACCTTCGTAGCGCCTTGGTCTGCTTTGTTCTGACGCTTTGTTATCTCCTGTGGTTAACGCTCATACAAAGCGTCATAACTTCGCATATCGGCGTTGCTACTCGGTTCGTCGTTCCGGCGTACGAAAAGTACGCCTCCACTCCGAACCCGACCCGCTTGGCGCGGGTGCCCCTGCTTCGTTCTGACGTTTTGCTATCTCCTGTGCTTAACGCTGCCCCTTCAACGCCTCTGTCTGGTAAAAGGCTATCAGGTTATCGGTCAGTTCCTGAAAATCCCCGTCCATTACCTCGGAAAGCCTGTGGAGGGTAAGCCCTATCCTGTGGTCCGTGACCCTGTTCTGGGGAAAGTTATAGGTGCGTATCTTCTCCGACCTGTCGCCGGTGCCTATCTTCATCTTCCTTTCGGACGCGATTTTTTCATTCTGCTCGCGCGTCTTTTTGTCGAGAAGGCGGCTTAAGAGTATCTTCATGGCCTGCTGGCGGTTTTTGTGCTGGCTCTTTTCGTCCTGACAGTTTACCACTATGCCCGACGGGATATGGGTCATCCTTACGGCTGTTTCGACCTTGTTGACGTTTTGCCCGCCGTGGCCGCCCGCCCTGAAGGTGTCAACGCGGATCTCATCCGGCTTCACCTCCACCTCCACCTCTTCGGCCTCGGGCATCACCGCTACGGTGACGGTCGAGGTGTGGCGCCTTCCGGACGCCTCGGTCTCCGGAACGCGCTGAACCCTGTGGACTCCGCTTTCGTATTTGAGAAACGAGTAGGCGCCGCGCCCCTCTATCATGGCGATTATTTCCTTGAATCCGTTAGGGCCGGTCGGGCTGGAGCTTAATATCTCGGTTTTCCATTTGCGCCTTTCGGCGTACCGCGAGTACATCCTGAATATCTCGGCCGCGAAGAGCGCGGATTCGTCGCCTCCGGCTCCTGCCCGTATCTCGATTAAGATGTTCTTTTCGTCGCACGGGTCCGTGGGAAGAAGCATGACCTTTATGCGTGTCATGACCTCGTCCCGCTGTTTTTCAAGGAGAGGGAGTTCTTCCTTCGCGAGGACGCGGAGGTCTTCGTCCTTGCCTTCGATGATAAGCCTGTTTTCCCTTATCTCCGAGTCGAGCCTTTTGAGCTCCCTGTACGCCTCTACCACTTCTTTGAGACGGGCGCGCTCCTTGGAGTACTTCTGGAACCTCTCCTGCTCGGAGATGACCTCGGGCAACGTGATGAGTTCCGAGAGCTCCATGAATCTTTTTTCGGTTTCTTCGAGTCTTTCAGTCAGCATGGGGTTATGGGTAAAACAGTTATTAGTTACCGGTGGACGGTTATCGGTAAAGAATTATTTTATTCTTGCCGTCAACCGTCAATTGTCATTGCGAGGGGCTTTACCCCGAAGCAATCTCATCTTTATAATCACGAGATTGCTTCACTGCGTTCGCAATGACAAATCGATAATCGTCCACCGGCAACCGATAAAGTATTTAAAGATTCTTGAACTTTTCTCTTATCTGACGCGGTTTTCCGCAGGTCATCTCGCCTTCGGAGCAGGGGCCGGAAACGCACGACGGTCCGGCATCGGCAAAGATGAAAGGGGCTTTCTTTTTGGCAAGCGAGAGCATCCTCGTGGCCGCGTCGCGTATTTCCCACTGCGCCCTCTCGCAACAGCGGAGCGTGAAGAAGTGGAGGAGTTCCCGCGCGTTCATCGTGACGATTATCCGGGTTCCGGCGGCGTTCGGGAGTATGTAGCGGGCGTCCTCTTTGGGGATGCCGTTTTCAACGAGTTCCGAATAAAAGCCGTGGATGGTCTTGGCGAAGTCGCGGAATTTTTTGGAGGCCTTCGGATTATTTTTGATTGAAGGCGGAACTATGAATTCCTTGAAGTCCCTCAAATCCACGTACCGCTGGCTTTGCTGGGAATACGAGGCCAGACGGTGGCGCACCAGCTGGTGCGTCATGGCCCTTGAAACTCCCTCTATGCCGAAGGTGAAACTCGCGTGTTCAAGCACGGAGAGATGACCCATCTTGAGGATTCTCGCGAGGAACTTTTCAGTGGACGAGCCGCGAACCTTCTTTTTCAGTTCTCCTATCGCGGAAGGCGAGTAGCAGAGTTTCGCGGCCAGCGTGACCGTCTTTTCCGGCTCCGGCGTGTGCTTTAGAAGGATAACCTTCAAGGCCGATTCTTCTTTCCGTCAGGCGTAAAATAGCGATTAAAAACCTCGCTATTTTACAAACCGGCGATTTGCCTGCCATACTTTGTTATCGGA
>Ga0209002_10000204_pt1 | contig 44177 bp, 33 predicted proteins | sample Rifsed16ft2_FD_184010 | JGI IMG/M metagenome (GOLD analysis project Ga0209002, IMG submission 184010) | Soil microbial communities from Rifle, Colorado, USA - sediment 16ft 2 (version 2) | ecosystem: Environmental > Terrestrial > Deep subsurface > Rock core/Sediment | place: Rifle, Colorado...
GGCATCTTGATGAACCTAATCTTTGTGGTCTTCGCCCCGCCGCTGGCGGAGACCGCCGCTATGCGGGCCGCTGCGGCCGACTGAGCCTGGCGCAACCGTCTATATCGACACGCTGTGTGAAGCCGGGAGATGGCCTTTTCAGGGGCAGCTCCCGGCCTCTTTTTTTGGTTCGGCTGGATGCGACAAGAAGATCCCTCTCGGATGACGGCCTCGGGGAGACGGCCCGTCCCAGGGGAGATCTGGTGCTGCCTCCGCCCGCTGCGGGCTTCCGACCGAAAGGGGGTAGGGTCCACGAGCCGGCCTCGTCTTGGTCTGCCTGCCATTGCCAGGCGACCCAACTGAGCTGGCGTCTCCGTTCCGCCTTACGCCCGGTTTACACTTCCTTCAGGTGCTCCCCGAATGCCGCCATAATAGTGCCAGGAAGGCCGGCCTCACAAGCAGCGACCGGCAAGGGAGGCACCATGACGATTACCGACATCCTTGGGTATGCATTAGTCTCGATCTTGCTGGCAGGCTTCGGGTGGGCGCTGATCGACCTGCTGGTACGGATCGCCAAGCAACCTAAGCGCGAATCTAACGGGGACATCCTCCCGCTGCTACCCTATCCTTTCCTTCCGCCGAGGGAGAATGAGAACAGGCCGGGGCTAAAGCGGGCCGGGCGGCTTGCCTTACAACCGGTACGGGTGAAGAACCGAAGTACGGGTAAGTGAGCCTGAGTTGAGGTTCCAGAGGTAGCTCCGTCCTCTGGTAGGGTCATGCGCACACGGGATCCGGCGAGCTGGCCAGCCGGATCCTGTTTTGTTTCTCAGGCTCGAAGAACGGTCCCGGACCGCCGGGGGTGCGGGTCCGTCGGGCCCACAGTCTGGTTTGGAAAGCGGAGATCAGACGAGGGATTGATTGACCTGAGACACCTGCGAGCGCCAATGGATGGGGGTGATGTGCACCATGACGAACCCGGCTAAGGCGTCCGCTCCCGATGTATGACCGAGGTTGATGAGTTGCCGGCAAACCCGGGTCACCAGCTCCTCATCCTCAGCGCGAAGAGCATCTACGAGGTCGTGCCACGCTTCGATCGCCTGACCCTTGGCGGCCGCCGCCAGCCAGGCCGCGGAAACCCTGTTTGTCCTGCCTATGCTGGATGTGCAGATTGCTTCTGTGAGCGCCTTGGCTTTGGGGGTTGGCAAAGACGACCACAGGCCGTACATCGCGCCGATGAGGAAGTCGTCCCCCGATGGTGTCAATCCGGGTCCCAGCCCGGCGAGTGCCCCGCTCGCAAGGCTCACTTCATACTCGTCCCCCGAGGCCAAAGTCCGGGACAGGCGGAGGCAGGCTTTGGCGGCCGCCGAAAGCTGTAGCTCGCGGAGACGGGTTCGGGGATCGTCGGATGTGCTCCTCTGAACAGACAGGGGAGCCACGACGCAAGCAAGACTCTCGGGTGGAGCGCAGGCGCGAAGGGTGGCGATGATGAGGGAAAGGAACCTGCCTTGCCAGGGGATTGCTGGGAGAGCTCTCCATTCCGGCCGGGGGTTCCACCTCGCCGCCAATGTCAGGTCGATGGACCTGCCGCCAATGACGAGTGCTGATTCACTCTCAAGTATGAGCGGGTCAGCATTTGATCGGCCGCCGAGGATTGTCTCATGAGGGATGGACTCCACTTCGAGTGAGAAAGGACCCATACGGGCTCGGCCGTTGACGAGTGAGAATAGCCTGCCCTTCGAATCGACATAGTTGCACGCGTGCGCATGCGATGAAAGAACCCTCCATCCGGAGCCGGCCCGCAGGGCCTCGAACGCGCCGGGGGCGATCTTGATGGCGTGCAACGGATGACTCGGCCGACAAGGTGTTTGGCTGTTGCCCGGAGTTTGCATGAATGACTCTGACAGGTTCAACCGGTCGAAAGATCTCCCTTGGTGGAGGTGCCCGCCCTGGCTTTGGCCTCTCGGACCAGCTCCCACAACCGGCTCGGGCTGAGAGGGATCTCGAGCAGCTCCAAGCCCTCGATCTGTAGGGCATCCTCAAGCGCCTGGGCGAACAGTGCGCCGACGGGTATGGCGCCCGCCTCGCCGGCACCTTTGACCCCCAGCGGGTTCAAGGGCGAGGGAGTCTCCTCGTGCCCGACCTCGATCGGTGGCACATCGAGCGCGGTTGGCAGCAGGAAGTCCATAAACGACCCGTTAAGCAGCTGACCGTTCTCGTCGTAGACGAGCTGCTCGTACCATGCGTTTCCGATCCCTTGTGCCACACCCCCGTGAACCTGACCCTCCAGGATCATGGGGTTGATCACACGCCCGCAGTCGTGGACCACGACGAACTTCTCGATCTTCAGCTCCATGGTCTCCGGATCGATCTCGACGATCATGGCATGCACTCCGCTGGCGGTGGCCCCGCGGTCCGGCCCGAAGTAGTTTGTCGCCTCCAGACCTGGTTCGGTACCGGGTTTGACGGCGCCGCGCAACGGGTTGGCTCTGGAGGCAAGCTCGCCCAATGCGATGGCCTGCTCGGGGTCTCCCTTGACACGCACCTGACCTCCGACAAGCTCGAGGTCGTCTTCAGTGGCGTCCAACTCTTCAGCGGCCGCTTTCAAGATCTTCGCCCGCACGTCTCGGGCAGCCTCATTGATGGCATTGCCGGCGACGACGGCCCCCCGGCTGGCAAAGGTCCCCGTGCCCCAGTGAAACTGATCTGTGTCACCGGTTACGATGTTCACGTCCGAAGGCGAAACACCCAACTGATCGGCCACGACCTGGGCGAAGCTGGTGAAATGGCCCTGGCCCTGGGTTCCAATGCCTGTGGCGACGGATACCTTCCCGTTCGGGTGAACCTGAACACGAGCTCCCTCGTACGGCCCGATGCCGGTTCCCTCGACGTAGGCCACGATCCCGATCCCGACGTACTTGCCATCCTTGCGGCGTTGTGGCTGGGTTGTCTTGACGAAGTCCGCGTAGCCGATCATGCGCACCGCCGAGTCCATGATCGGCTGGTAGTTCCCACTGTCATAGACCAGCGGGGCGAAGTCCTGGTAGATGATCTGGTTGTCGTGAGGGAATGAATCCGGGGGAAGGAAATTGCGGCGCCGGATCTCCACCCGGTCGATCCCCAACTCGCGCGCCGCCAGGTCGAGCATCCGCTCGATAACGAACACGCCGTGCTGGCGGCCGGCGCCGCGGTACGGCGTGACGATGGTCTTGTTGGTGAAGACCGCCGTGAACTCGCTGTAGTAGTGCGGAATGTCGTATGGCCCGAGCAGAGTGCATTGGCTGTTGATGGGTACGGTGAGTCCGTAGGGATCGTAGGCGCCCGAGTCGTGCAGGAACTCGTCGCGAACACCCAGGATCTTGCCGTCGCGCCTCAGGGCGATCTCGGCGTTGTGGATTTGCTCGCGTTCCTGGGTCGTGGCGACGAAGTTCTCCGAGCGATCCTCGATCCACTTCAAGGGACGGCCGAGTTGCATAGCCAGCCAAGGGATCAGCATCTCCTCCGGGTAGAACATCATGATCTTGGGGCCGAAACCGCCTCCGATGAAGGGGGCAATGACGTGGATCTGATGCTCGCCCAGCCCGAGCATATCGGCCAGTCCGTTGCGGATCGGGATCGGCGCCTGGGTCGTGTCCCAGATGGTCAGGCGGGCGGCACGCGGATCCCAGTTGGCGACCAGGCCGCGATTCTCCATGGCGGCGGCGGTGCCGTGATCGTAGCGCAGGCGTCGTTTCAGGATGAGATCGGCTTCCTTGCGGGCTTCGACGTAGGCCCCGCGGTGTTGGATCACATGCGCGGCGACGTTGGAGTCGAGGTCATCGTGGACCCGGGCCGACCCCGGCTCGAGCGCCCGTTCCAGATCGACGACCGCAGGCAGCGGTTCGAAAGCGACGACGATATCGGTCAACGCGTCCTCGGCCAGGGCGCGCGACTCGGCGGCGACGGCCACAAGCGGCTCCCCGACGTGCCGGACCTTGTCTCTGGCCAGGATGGGCTGGGTTCGCTTGTTGAAGACGATGTCTGGGATGGGTGGCGGGTCTACCAGAAGCGCGCCGGTGCGCCAGTAGGAGCCGAGCTCGGCGGCGCCGTACGCGGCGACAACTCCCGGCCGGCGCAACGCCGCCGTCAGGTCGATATCCTTGATCCGCGCGTGGGCGTAGGGGCTGCGCAAGAACGCCACATGCAACATGTCCGGCAGATGGACATCGTCGACGAAGAGGGCCTGGCCGGTAAGCAGTCGAGGATCCTCGTTCCGCTTTACCCGTTTGCCGATATACGGGGTCGCCATTCAGTCACTCCCTTCCCTGGTGCCACAACGTGCTCTGTCTTGTCAAGGCTCCCGGAGCCTTGGAGGCTCCGGAAGCCTTCAGGGAGCCTCCAGGGAGCCTTCACCCGATTACTCGTCAAGGAACGCTACGGCCCGGCAGAATGCGGCCTCGCCCCCCTTGAACTTCCACGGGAATGCGCCGATGGTCAGCCTCCGGTTCTGCAGCTCGGGTGCGTCGATCTCCCCGCCCATGTTCTCCACGTGGACACAGTCGTGGGGGAAGAGCGCGTTGTGTGTCAGTTGATAAGCTCTTTCCGGAAAGAGCTCGTCCATCTTGTCGGCACCAAACTTGGCCTCGGCCTGGCGGCGGACCTTGGCCCAGTGTTCCAACCCACCTTTGCCCAGGAAGCGGCCAATGGGCAAGTTCATCGGATGGTCCGTCGAGACCATGTCCACGCCCCAAAGGTGGACCTTCTTCGCCAGTAGCCAATCGACGATGTCGAAATGTGGCCCCGGGTGGCGGAGGATGTACTTCTCCTCATCGGCGTCGGATCCGAACTGGGCATATTTGTGCCACCCGGTGTGGATGAAGATGATGTCCCGTTCCTTCACCTCGACCCGGTCCTCGATCATCTTGGGCGTGAAGAGCGCCAACTCGTCGAGTTCGTCACTCAGATCGACGATCACCCCTTCGCCATAGAGCCATTGCAGCGGAAGCTCGTCGATCGTCTTACCCTTGGTTACGAAGTGCCGCGGCGCATCCAGGTGGGTTCCCATGTGGTTAGAAGTCATGATGTATTGCGCGTTCACACCTTGCTCCGACTTGCGCTTGATGTATTTCACTTCGAAGGGCGGGTAAAAGGGCCAGAAAGGTGCGTCTTGATTGAGGGGCTGAGAGAGATCGTAGATCTTCATGAAGGGCTCCTGTCGTTGGCTGGGTCTTTACAAGAATCGCCAGGGATCCGGCGAGCGAAATTCGTGCGAACTGTCTGTACTACAAGGCATAGCGTTCGGCAAAGGCGACCAACGCCTGCTCAAAGATCTCTTTCGGCGGGCGAACCAGGCCGGCACCGACCTGGCCAATGCCCGGTTCTTTATGCGCGATCCCGGTGTTGATCCGGGGTGTGATGCCCAATTCGACAACCTTGCGGATGTCAATCCCGGTCGGTGTGCCTCGGAAGTCGAGGGCGGGAATGGTGAAATGCTTGTGTTCGGTCGTCGTGATCTCGTACATCTCGAGCGTCGTGTTGAGCGCGTCCTTGGGAGTCCCGCTGACAAAGGAGACGATGGCCGGAGCGGCCGCCATGGCGAATCCCCCGATGCCGGCGGTCTCGGTGATCGTGCTGTCGCCGATATCGGCGTTGGCATCCTGGCTGGTGAACCCGCTGAAGTACAGACCATCGGGGATCTGCGCCGGCGCAGTGAACCAATCATTCCCAAGTCCGCTCACGCGGATGCCGAAATCGGTCCCGTTCCGCGCCATCACTGTGACCACGGTGCTGCCTTCGACGCCGTGGGCGGCGTCGGCCATGGCCTTGCAGGCGGCCATGACCGGGTTGAGGACGCTTAGGGCGTTGTCACCCAGGAAGCGCAGGATCTTCGCCTCGAGCGCATCGTCCTTGGCCACTTCGGCGATCCAGGGCGAGAGAAGCTTCAGATAGAGCAGGGATCCCGCCTTATTGCGGTTGTGCCCCTCATCGCCCATATGGAGCGCTTCGGCCAAGAGCGCTCGAAGATCGACCCCGCCGCTCCGCTCAAGAGCTTCCGCCAGGACGGGCCCCATTTGATCGTTCATCCAGTGCAGTTTGTCGAGGACCTCGGGGCTGAAGGCGCCGTAACGCAGGACCTTGCCGTAGCCCTCATTCAGGGTTGAATACCCGCGATTGCCGTGGGTGACGTTTTCAACGGTGTACACAGCCATCGAAGCCGAAATCACCCCCGCCATCGGACCGGCGGCTCCGTAGTGATGGCACGGTGCGAAGTCGACCTCGCCTGAGGCGGCCATTTCGGCCGCCCGCTTTTCATCCTTGGCCAAGCCTTCGAAGAGAAGCGCACCGATCACCGCGCCCTTAAGCGGCCCCGACATCCGGCCCCATTCGATGGGAGGGCCGGCATGCAGAATCAGATTCGCCTGCATGCCGGGAATGACCTCGGCGGCGGTGCCCAGGCCTTTGAGGATGGGCCGGGCGGACATCATCTGATCGACGGCTTGGGCGTTGGCGGCATCAATGTCAGGGGTCATGTGTTTGTCCTCATCTTCTGCAGGATGGCCGCCAATCGATCGTCACCTCCGGCTGGCGGCCGCCAATCCGTCTGCACGGCCTGAGCGCCTTGGCTGAGGAGGCTCTCGTAGAAGGATTCAAGGCCGAAGTTGATTGCGGCCAAAGGCTTTGTGAGGGCTTCAAGCGCGACCGGTTGCCCTTCGGGTAAGAGGCCCACGCCTAACCGCTGGAGGATGAACTCGGCCGCAGCCGCCGTGTCTTCGAAGATGTGCGCGCCGCCAGCTTCGAAGCGTTTTCGTTGGGCATCCAGGTTCTGCGGATCCTCTTGAGTGCCGACCATCAAGATTGGCACTTCGACAGCATGCGCGCGGCGCATCTCTTCGATGACCGGCACCCACTCCGCAGCCGGGTCAGGGTGGGCCCCTTCGCCGAGGACGATGTCGAGCAGGATGATGGCCACTTCGGGATCGGCGGCTTCTTGACGGAAACGACGGATGCGCAGGTCGTTGTCAATCATCGGATGAAGCCGGCCGACGGTGAACTCGTCCTCGCCCAGGTCGAGGATCGTGTGGGCCCGACTCACAAGAGGGTCTGGTAGCTTGGCCGCCGAATCGGAAGTCAGGTTGGCAAAGAGCGGATCGAGCAAGATCCCAAGGGTCCGGAGAGCCTCGCTCGCCAGCGTCCCACCCGAGAACAATCCGCGCAAGAAGCGCCGTCCGCTTCGAGTGACCGCGGAACCGGACCTCTTACCATCGCCAGCTTTAGCCGGGGGTGTCGTGGCTGAGCTCTCCCGCTCGAGCCGGACGGCGATGGAAGCCGCCTCCGAAAGCGAGTTGGCGAAGGTCAGGTTGCCGAGGCTTCGCGCCGGTGCCGGATAGCCGATGAAGTGCACCACTGTCGGTTTGCCGAGGGCATAGGCCGCGGAGAGAACCCGTCGTGTGACCGTCGCATCGGGGGGCTTGGAGATCAACCCGATCACCTTCGTCTGTGGGTCGCGGTTCAGCAGATCGAGGCATTGCAGAGTGGTCCGACCTCCGACTTCAGCCTTGAGATCGCGGCCCCCCGTCCCCAGCGCGTGAGAGATGCCGCCCCCAAGCTGGTGGATCCGGACCGTGACCGCCTGCAGGCCGGTACCCGAGGCGCCGACCAATCCGATTCGGCCTCGGCGGACCCGGTTGGCGAAACCCAGGCCGACCCCATTGACGATCGCCGTGCCGCAATCAGGCCCCATCACGATCAGGCCTTTGTCGGCCGCCACCTGCTTCAGACTCACCTCCTCCGGCAATGGCACATTGTCGCTGTACAGAAACACATGCCGGCCGCACCCTAACCCCTGGCGGGCAACCTGCGCCGCATAGCGGCCGGGGACGGAGATCAGAACCCACTGCGCTTCGGGGAGCATCTTGGTTGCTGCATCTAATCCGTGCGGCCGGAACTCCGCCTCGACGGCGGCGCGCCGGCGAGCGAGCAGGCCATCGACGCGCGACAGCGCCTCTGCTGCGTCTTTTTCAGTGGCGGCCCGAACGACGATCAGCAGGTCTTCCGGCGCAGCAACAAGATCGGCCGGCAAGAGTTCGTTTTGTTGGAGAAGTTCGAGGTTGGCCGGGGTTGCCATGACCACGCCCGCATCCGTGACCTCATCGAGTTCGACCAGAGCCCGTTGGAGCTGCATCAGCACGACCGAGTCGTAATATGCCCCGCGCCGGATCTCGAAGGAAACCTGAGTCATCGGTCACCGTCCCGGCCCGGATTCAGATCACGTTCGATCACCTTACCGAATGCAAGCAGGGTTTCATCCTTGTCCCACCGGCCGACGATCTGGCTGCCAAGGGGAAGCCCGTCCGCGGTGGTCCCGGAAGGGATGTTTAACGCCGGCAGCCCGGAGTGCGTCCAGGGGAGGTTCATCACCGGATTGCCGGTGCTCTCGAGCCCCAACGGCGCCGGACCGGGTGCCGCAGGCGTGATCCACCCATCCAGGCCGTGTTCGTCCATGAGCGACATCAGCGTATCACGCAGAGCTCGTCGGCCTTCAAGCGCGCGGATCAACGCCTCCGGAGAGACCGACCTGCCCCGGTGGACCAGGTCAGCCGTTTTTGGCCGGTAGAGATCCCCAAATTCATCGAACCAGACGCGGTGGACCTGGGCGGCTTCGCCGTCAATGATGAGATGATGTCGGTGCATGATTTCTTCGTAGTCCGCCATGGCGTTCACGTGCTTCAGCGCGTATCCGGCCCGGGTCAGGCGCTCGCACGCTCTCTCGAAGTGGGCCAGGCTTAGCTGCGACCCGTAAGCGAGATAGGGCCCAGCGGGGATGCCAAGAACTGGTCGGCTGGAGGGGGAGACTGCCGGGCCGCGCCAGTCTTCCAAGAGCACAGATGCGGCCATTTCGGCGCTCTTGACGTCCGTAGTGAACAGTCCGACGTGGTCCAATGAAGGCGCCAGGTGAATGTACCCGTCGCCCGAGACTCTGTCCCGGGTGGGTTTGAACCCGACCACGCCGCAGAATGCCGCCGGCCGGATGACCGAGCCGGTGGTCTGCGTTCCAAAGCATAGGGGAGCAAGACCTGCGGCCACGGCGGCTGCCGAGCCGCTGCTTGAGCCTCCGGGGGTGTGTTCGAGGTTATGGGGGTTGCGGGTAGGGCCGGGGGCGAAGAAGGCGAACTCGGCCGTCACCGTCTTGCCCAGGACGAGCGCTCCCTGAGCCTTCAGCCGGGAAACGCAGGCCGCTTCCGGGCCTCGCAAGCGCGCTTCCGGCACCCGGCTTCCGGCGTGCGTTGGGAGTCCGTCCACGTGGATGACATCCTTGACGCCGAAGGAGATGCCGAAAAACGGTGGGCGAGCGGCAGGCTCGGGATATGCGTTCAGCAACTCCCCGGCCTCGCGCCGCAATCGGCTGAATCGGCCTTCTTCGGGGACGAATGCCCGCACCTGCGGCTCGCGTGCCTCGAAGTTATCTTCCAGATCACCGATGTGTCGTATAAGATCCAACTCGCCGGAACGAAGGCTCCGCGAAAGGCCAGCTAGATCCCCCGCAGCGTCGGAAGCGAAGGAACTCATGCGACGTTCATGCCCGAGTGCCGGGATAGCGATCGTCTGGCTCGCGGATGCAGGCAAGGAGCGCGTGATGAAGGAATGAACTGAAATAGGCGCTCATGCGACCTTAGCCTGCATTCGTTCCGCTGCAGACTGGATGGCTTTGACGATATTCTGATAGCCGGTGCAGCGGCATAAGTTACCCGAAATGGCGGCCCGGATCTGGTTCTCTGAAGGGTTTGGGTTTGTTTCGAGGAATGGCACAAGGGTCATGAGGAAACCCGGGGTGCAGAAACCACACTGCAAGCCGTGCGATTCCCAGAAGGCCTGCTGCAGCGGATGCAGCTCCTTCAGGTTCGCCGACAGTCCCTCGACCGTGGAGATCGCATGTCCGCTTGCCTGGACGGCGAGCATCAGGCACGATCGCACCGGCTGGCCGTCGTACAGAATGGTGCAGGCACCGCACACACCATGCTCACAGCCGACATGGGTCCCGGTCAATCCGATCTCATGTCGTAGAAAATCGCTCAGCAGGGTGCGGGGTTCGACATCGCGCTCGAATTGCTTTCCATTGATCGTTAGATGGACGGTGTGAAGCTCGTTCTGCATCTTTCACTCCGGTGGGGTTTGCCTCGAGTATCGCGAAAAACAACCCATTGAAGGTGCAGATCGCTCAGTTGGCCCTGGCGCGTTGGGCCCGGCCCGAGGCCTGCTCGAGCGCCCGGCGGGTCAGGACGTGCGCCAGGTGGCGCTGGAAGTCGACCGTGGCGTGGATATTGCCGAAGGGATCGATCTCCTTCTGTGAAGCGATATCGGCAGCTTCCTCGAAGGCGGCCGCGGTTGGCTTGCTGCCTATGAGCGAGGCCGCGGCCTCGTGGGAGTCGACGGGCCCGTCGCCGGCGTTGAGGTAAACAAGGCGAGCAGAGGCGCAGACACCCTCGCCGTCGAGCCTCAGAAGGACGGCTACACCCATCATGGCGTAGTCGCCCCGTCGGCGTGAGGCTTCCATGAAACTCCAGCCGGTGCCCGGCGGCATCGGCGGGAAGACCACCTCCACTAGGATCTCTTCCGGCGCCAGGTCCGTCATGAACATCCCCTGGAAGAAACTCCCGATCTCGATCCAGCGTTCACCTTCGCGACTGCGCGTTTTCAAGCGCGCCCCGCAGGCGAGTGCGATCACCGGGAGTTCAGCCGCGGGATCGGCATGCACCAGGCTGCCGCCGAGAGTGCCCCGATTGCGTATCTGCGGATGGGCGATATGCGGGAGAGCCTCGAACAGCAACGGCACCCGGTCGGGGACCTGGCCATCGATTTCGAGCTCGTGCTGGGTGGTCATCGAGCCGATTGCCAGCGCCCCGCCTTCGTTCTGCCGGATGTAGCGCAGCTCGGTGACTCGGTTCAAGTCGATCAGCATGGCGGGCTGAACCACCCGGAAGTTCATCGCCGGGATGAGGCTCTGGCCTCCCGCCAGCAACTTGGCGTGGTCGCCATGTTGGGCCGCCAGGCTGACGGCCTCCTCCAAGGAATCAGGGGCTAGGTACTCGAAGGGAGCTGGCTTCATGGTTGTTACCTCGGGCGCTTTCCACGGGGACGTTCAGCGGAGGGGCACTGCGGCCCATCTGCATTGTATAACACCACGTGCAAGGGTTCAGTTGTGAACCGAATCCGGCTGGGTATAATTCTAACCGCTTCCGACACGTACGGCGACGACACGCATCGGGCGTACCTCCGGTCCGTGGCACACTACTTGTGATGTCCAGTCTTGCTCCGAAAGGCCTCTCCGAGGATCGGTCCGCCCCTCGACCCATGCTCGACGGGATCCGAGTGGTCGACCTGACGCGAATCCTGGCCGGACCATACTGTACGATGCTCCTGGGTGATCTGGGGGCGGATGTGATCAAGATCGAAATCCCGGAGCGCGGCGATGACACCCGGCAGTGGGGTCCGCCCTTCGCCGAGGGGGGAGAATCCGCCTACTACCTTGCGGCCAACCGGAACAAACGCAGTCTGACCCTCAACCTGAAATCCGACCGCGGTCTGCAGGTCTTGCGCGATCTTATCCGGCAGGGCGATGTAGTCGTGGAGAACTTTCGGGCCGGGACGATGGAGGAATGGGGGCTGGATTATGACACGCTGCAGGAGCTCAGGCCCGGTCTGATCTACTGCACGATCACCGGCTACGGCTACGACGGTCCATACCGGGATCGTCCCGGATACGACTTCATCGTCCAGGCTTTGGGAGGATTCATGAGCGTCACCGGGCCGATCGACGGCGAGCCGACTCGGGCCGGGGTTGCGATCGCCGACCTGGCGAGTGGGATGTTTGCCTGCAGCGCGGTTCTGGCCGCACTCTTTGGTCGGGAGCGGACGGGATCCGGCCAGCGGATCGACATCTCGCTCTTGGACAGCCAGGTGGCGTTGATGTCCTATGTGGCGAGCAACTACCTCGTGTCGGGTGAACCGCCCAAACGCTACGGAAACGCGCACCCGAACATCGTTCCCTATGAGGCTTTCAAAGCGCGAGATGGGTACATCGCTTTTGCCGCCGGCAACGACCGTCAATGGGCTACTTTCTGCAACGCCGTGGGACGGGCCGAATGGGGCGTTGATGCACGGTTCTCCACGAACCCTGCCAGAAACCGGAACCGGGGCGTCCTGATTAAGCTGCTCAACGAGCTGTTTCAAGGACGCGATGTGGCGGAGTGGATCGCGCTGTGTGAGGCGATAGGCCTCCCGGCGGGGCCGATCAACACCATGGACGCGGTATTCGACGATCCGCAAGTGCGGGCGCGTGAGCTGAAGTTGGATTTCCCGCATCCGACGGCAGGCAGTGTGCCTTTGCTTGCGTCTCCGTTGAACATCCCGACCTCTCCGACTGGGGTGCGCCTGCCTCCACCTCTTCTGGGTCAGCACACGGATGAGATCCTGGCTGAGGTGCTGGGCTACGATGCGGAGGCCGTGTCCGCCCTTCGGCGGGAGGGGATAGTATAGGCCAGGTCGCAAATGAGCCGTCTCGAGTTGCGTGCGGGCATTTCTTACGTTCGCCATCATTCTCGCTGCCTGAGCATGTGAGCGAGATGGGTGACCTTATCCGGCGGTGGGGAGCGTCTATCTCCCCGCTCCCTGCGCCGTCCTCGGCGCCCTTGAAGAACACAAGGACAGGCAGGACAATCTGGGCCGCCGAGGACGGCGGCCCGAGCGTCTATCTCCCCGCTCTCTGCGCCGTCCTCGGCGCAGGACAATCAGAGCAGCCCTTTTGGGGCAGCCCCCACCCACTGCCCAGGCTGGGGATTCTCACCCAAGAACGTCGCCAGGACGCCGGGGACGGGGTGCGGCGAGGCCTCATGGGGTCCACACTTGATCTGCCGTTGAATCTGAGAGAAGATCGGTTTGCTGTCATGGATGAGTAATCGGACGCATCAAATCTCAAGCTCACGAGGTTCAAATCGCCCTTCTTCATATTCATAGAGAGATGAACCAAGATCGGAGGCCGGCTTGAGAGAAGTGAGCATCGTCGGGATCGGCCAAGTCCCGGTGGAGAAGGCTACCTCCAAAGGGCTGCGCGAGTTGGGGGCGAACGTGGTGCGGCTGGCCATGGCCGACGCCGGTGTGGATCTAGTGGATGCCCTGTATGCCAGCAACATGCTGGCCGACGAGCTTCAGGGTCAGAAGCACATCGCGGCGCTGATCGCGGATGCCGCTGGTTTAGCGGGGATCGAGGCCCTGCAGATCCAGGCGGCGATGGCCAGCGGATCGGCGGCGCTCAGAATGGCGTACCTATCCGTCGCAAGCGGCGAGGCCGATCTGGCAGTAGCGGTCGGCGTGGAAAAGATGAGCGAAGGTCTGGCCACGCCGGCCATGTCGAAGGCGCTCGATGCCAAGGAAGTTGAGGATGGGGCCACGCTGATCAGCAAGAACGCCGATCTGATGCGGCTCTATTTGAAGCGTCACAAAGTGCCGGCCGACGGTCTGGCGAACTTCCCGGTTGTTGCCCACCGCAATGCCCGCAACAATCCAAACGCCTTGTACCGTGATATGAGAGTCACATCACGCAGCGTCATGCACTCGCGTGTGGTCCATGAGCCGCTGCGGCTGCTCGACTCATCGCCGATTTGTGATGGGGCGGCGGCGGTCGTGCTCTCAGCTTCGCAAGAGGCGCGTGCCCACAATCCCAATCCTGTGCGTATCCTGGCCTCGAGCGTTGCGACAGATCGGTTCCGTGTCGGTGATCGGGCCAACCCGCTCTGGCTGGCGGCGGCGTACTCGTCGGCGCAGAAGGCCTTTCGCCAGGCGAACGTCAACCGGGGAGATATCGATTTGTTCGAGGTGCACGATGCCTTCAGCATCATGGCCTGTATGTGTTTGGAGGCGGCCGGGTTCGCTCCGGCCGGGAAGGGCTGGCGGCTGGCTGCAGAAGGGCGCATCGATCTTCGCGGAGAGATCCCCATTTCCACGATGGGCGGCCTGAAAGCCCGAGGCCATCCGATCGGGGCGACCGCCCTTTATCAGGCGTGTGAGATCGTCCTGCAACTCACCGGAAGGGGGGGCAAGAATCAGGTCAGGAGAGCCGAGGTCGGGATGATGCAGAGTGTCGGAGGCGCGGCCAGCACGGTCATCACGCACATCCTGGGGACTTAAGCCTGCGCTCGGATAGCCCGGCGGCGCGGGCTCGGCGCGTCTCTACTACCCTTCGATCTTCTTCTTCACACAATCGAAGAATGACGTGGTCACTTTCTTGGCCACACTCCCCATCAGGCGCGACGCCAGACTCGTGATGGTGCCGGACACGGTCACCTGGGCCGACCAGGCCATGTCCGTCGATTCTCTTTCTCCGTCCGTCAAGGTCATGTTCGCCAACACGTCGACGACGCTGCCGGGAGCAGTGCCGTGGGCTTTCATGCTCGCCCGATTGGGCGGATCCAAAGCCGTCCACTCGACGTCGGTGACGAATCGGACCTTGACCGTGCCGAAACCGACCGCGGCCACAACCTCGAACCTGGCGTCGGGCGTAACGATCTTGATCGATTCGAGACCCGGGGCGCACTGGCTGACGGCATGTGGGTCGGTGAGATATTCCCAAACCTCTTGCTTTGGAGCTGCGATGTTCACCTGCCCGTTGAAGTCCACGGCTACACCTTGAAGTGCCTGCAGAGGAGGGTGGAGGGCGAGGCGGTTCGTTGCTGTCCCTGCCCCACGGAGCGGGATTCTCAAGATCTTAAGTATAGACCCACGAACCACATTCTTCTTCACCTTCAACACGCGGGGAAGACGCCGAGCGCAAGCGTAACCAAGTCCGTGAACTGGCCGCCGACTGCAAGCCAACGCCAGGGCGGCTCGAGGCGGCTATGCACGCTCCCGGGCATGAACGCCGGGACGAGGAGGACAGGGAGGAAGAGCACCGCCAAGGCACGAACCGTTCACGGGCGCCTCGTGAGATCCATCGAACAGGGGGGCACGAACCCACGGATTGTACAGCCCCAATCGCAGTGCATTGGGGCTGTACGTCTGTCCTTGGGCAGAGGTGTCCGACCAGACGCGCGTTTGGTTGCTTAGGGCGCCCCGGTAGGCAGCGTTTGGGCAAAGGTCAGCAAGTCGATCACCTGCTGCATGCTCCACCCGCTGTTGATGGCGGAGGGCATGGCCGTTCCGGGCTGGCCGGCCCGGATCTTATGAATGAACTCCCACGGGTTGTCCACGGCTATCGTGCCGACGTACTCGGGTTCATCTTCGCTGCCGAAGTTGATCTCGAGGCCATCCTCGCCGTGGCAGGTGGCGCAGAGGCTGGTGAAAAGCTGTGCACCGTTCGCAGCATCACCGCCGATGGGAGCCTTAGCCTCCGCATCGATGAAGGGGCCCATGTCCACCAGCGCTTCGTTGATGAAGTGAACCAGAGCGGTAAGCGCGGGTTCGCCCATGGCCGAAAAGTCGTGCTGTGGATCGACCTTACCCGTAAGCTGCGCCAGCAAGTCATCGAAGGATTTCTCCTGGGCCGCCAGCAGGCCTGGGAACCCGGTGAAGTGCGACCCAGAGCCGTAGGCGCCTTCGGCGCCTGTGTAGTCCCAGCCATGACACTCCTTGCAACGCCAGGTGTCCAGGCCGCTTCGAGTGTTTGTAGTCTGACGGGCCCAGATGGGGTTGTCCCCGCTGGGTTCATCCAGGCCGGCTTCCTCCCACCACTTGTCGTATAGCCGCCCGCCTCGTGCGGCGGACTCCGCAACTGGCGGTTCAATCGGCAGGGTCTGGGCATAGGTCAGGACGTCGACTACATCCTGTATGCTCCAGCCGCTGTCAATGGCGGAAGGCATAGGGGTTCCCGGCTGCCCGACGCGTACCTTGTGCATGAACTCCCAGGGGTTGTCGCTGGCAACTGTGCCGACATACTCGGGCTCCTCCGCGTTGCCGAAGTTCATGGTCCGCCCATCCGGCCCGTGACAGAGCGCGCAGACGGTGCTAAAGAGTTCTTCGCCGTGGGAGACGTCTCCCCCAATCGGCTCCTTGGTCTCGGCGTCGATGTAGGGTGCTACGTCTATGAGCCCTTCACTCAGGAAGATCACCAGATCATTCAAGGCTCCCTGGCCCATGGCCGAGAAATCATGGTCAGCGTTGGCTGACCCATCCAGCCAACCCAGCAACTCAGCATGGCTTACGCCTGGAGCGGTCTCGAGCACGCCTGCGAAGCCGGTGAAGTGCGAGCCAGAACCGTAGGCGCCCGCGGCGCCCTGGTAGTCCCAACCGTGGCATTCTTTGCAGCGCCAGGTGTCCAAACCGCTGCGTGTATTGGCGGTCTGGCGCGCCCAGAGAGGCTGGTCCCCGGCTGGCTCATCAACTTCGGCCTCCTTCCACCATTGATCGTAGAGCTTGCCGCCTCGGGAAGCCGAGCCAGTGAGGACTATCTCTGTTGGGGGAGGCTGTGTCGGTGGCGGGGAAGTGGGTGGTGCTTCGGTGGGTGTGGCTTGTGCACAGGCCGTCGCTATCAAGGCAAGGCCCAACAGAGTTAACGCGACGCATGGCCACTTTCTTCTCATGTCATTCTCCTCAGAAGATGAACTCCATAGTTCTACCGGCAGCTCGAAGACGGCCGATCGGCCCGTGGGACCTCCTCTTTCTGCATGCTGCACAGATTGGCCCGAGAGGCCACTCCTGCGCATGAGTCGACACTCGACAAGCCGTTAGTAACGGAGCCCATTCAAGCCGGGAAAATCGCAGACGGAATGTGAAAAATGTCAGGCTCAATAGTCACTCCGTCGAATTGCCCTGCGACTTGGTTCATCACGATCGAAGCGCGCCAGGGATGCGCCCTGGTTTGGATCCCGTTGTTCGCATCCGCGCGCTCAGCCCTCAACAGACGGTCTTTGAGAACTTGCTCGCGTTCGGAGTCGCTGAACCTCACGGCTGCCGACAAGCAGTTCGTGAGCGCAGACTCTGTCCGAGCAGGCCGCGCCAAATGTCAGCTGGTGGCTACGTTCACTCCCCTGCACTCACTCTCTCGGCAGTCAGGAACGCAGGCCAACCTTCGGCCATCACGCTCTCGACCTCCTCCTGACAGCGAAGCACGAGCGTGTGCTGATGGCCCTCCATCCTGAGCGCCACCGTGAGTTCCGGCCGGCCGTCGTCTTCGACCTGGGCGGTGCAATACCGCTCGTGACCCAAGGGATGACGGATCGTGGCTGCCAGGCACCGATCGGCGAATGCGCCCCCGTGGCGGCACGCATCATGATCGATCACAATCTTCACTCTTGGCCTCCTTGTCTTATGGCTGCCATGTCCGCAGTAGTTCGACGATGGCGGCCGTCTCCTCAGGCTCCAACCGACCCGCGAATGGGACCATGGCTGTTCCCGGTCGGCCGGCCAGGATGAAATCGGTGAGTTCGGTGTCGCGCTGTTCGGCGATGAAGGTATTGCCAACCAGGGCAGGACCGACGCCGCCGCCTCCAGCCGCGCCGTGGCAAGGGGCGCAGTGGGCGGCGAAAAGCGCCTCACCTTGCCCCGGTTGCTCTTCGCCGCCCGGCTGAAGGCTCCGGCCCTCCCGCCAGAAGCCGAGCAGGGCCACGATATCGTCGATCTGTTCCGGCGACAACACGGTGCCCCAGGTGGGCATACCTTTGGACGGACGCCCCTGGGCGATAGTCTGGCGGAACCATTCGTTGTCGAATGCGTCGAGGAGTTCTGGGTCATTAAGGGCTGGCGCCCTATCCGTGCCACTCCCCTCCCGGCCGTGGCAGACAATGCAGGTGGAATCGAAGATCAGAGCACCGCGAGAGGGGTCGGGCGCGGCGGCCAGTTCGTCGGGGTCGGGTGCTCCGGCCTCCCATGCGCGCAGGTAGGCGACGACCTGCCGAATCTCCTCGTCCGTCAAGGGACCTCCAAACACCTGTCCCCAGGCCGGCATGCTTGTTCCCGGCACTCCCGTCCGGATCAGGTTGAAGAGCAGTTCGTCGCTCGCGCTAGTGAGAAGGGCTCTGGAATTCAACGCGGGTCCGACACCGCCCTGCCCATGGTCGCCATGGCAGGCGACGCACTGTGCGGCGAACAACTCACCCCCGGCGCTTTGGGCTGCCTGCACGTCGGCAGCTGTGTCCGCCTGCACTCGAGCGGGCTCTCGGATGAGGTAAATCTGGAAGGCGATCAGGACTGCAAGGGCGAGGACGGTGGATACAGCCAGGAGCGGGAGGAGGTTTTCTCGTCGCGGCATGGGGCCCTCAAACCTTTGTCGCCTGGGAGGCATCGAACCGACTCCGCTCGATGGGGTGGCTTGTGTCGACGACGACTTGCCCGTCCGTAAGTTCGATCGAGAAGAGATCCAGGGGTCTCGGGGCGGGCCCACCGATGACTTCACCGGCGGTGCTGAACAAAGAGCTATGGCATGGACAGTGGAAGATCCCCTCGTCCTGGCGCCAGGGGACGGTACATCCAAGGTGGGTGCAGCGCTGATACAGCGCCAGCAATCCCGCTCCCTCAAGGTGCGACATGTAGAATCGGCCGGACAAGATATGGCGGACCGTGCCGACTTTGAACTCAGCCGAGTCACCTGCGTTCACTCGGCCGCCGAAAGCGCCGGAACTCGGGCGTGGCTGAAAAAACCGAAGAAGCGCCCATCCGGCCTGAAGGAAGAGACCGGCCAGCGAGGCCGCCCATGCGAGCCCCAAGAACTGTCGTCGGGTGACGGATGTTCGGGTTCGGCTTTCTTCTTTCAACATGGGCGTCCCTATCCTCTACAGGCCATCAAGAGGGTTGTATCCCCCGGGCATCTGCCAGGGTAGATACAGCTTGAACCCCGGACCGCGGAAGAAGAATCCGCTCAAGGTGAACACTGTGGCCGAAACGAGCATGATGGTGAACAGCGCCAGGATGAGCTCATCGCCTCCGGCGCGCAGGCGCAGGAGCACGAGGAGAGGGAGAATGACGAGCAAGACCAGGATCAATCCGGGGACGAGACCTTGTGACACCCATTGGGGAACGACACCGCGAAGTACCTCACGCAGGCTGAAAGCGTTGTCGAGCAGAATCGCGCCAGGCATGGCGAGCAGGGTGTAGACGGTCGTAGCGGCGAAGATGCGGCCGCCACGCGCCGAGCCGAACCAGTGACCGACGCCCCGGCGGCCCGGACTCAGGTAAGGCAAGAAAACCAAGAAGGCGATTAGGACTCCGGGAATGATGACTCCAGCAAGGGTCGGATGCATGTGCTCCAATAATTCCTGCAACCCGACAAAGTACCAGGGAGCCTTCGCCGGATCGGTCGTGACCATCGGGTTGGCGATCTCCTCCAGGGGCGCTTGCTTAATGAGGGAGAAGAGGAATATCAGGAACGTTACCCCAAGCAGAAGGACCAATTCCCAGAGGAGGACCACCGGGAAGGAGAACAACGTTTCCTCGGGCCCATGACCTGCCTGAGGTGTGCTCCGATCCATGAGGCCGACCAGGGCGTAGGATTTCGCTGGATCCCGGGGAAAGATCTCTTCCTCTATGTTTGTCTCATCACGTGCCATCGTCACCTCCAGCGACGACATCCGGGTCGCTAATGGCAAGACCGCCGTCCTTGCGCACCCGCCACAAGTGAAACGAGATCAACAGGGTCAGCGCCAGGGGGATCAATGCGACGTGCAGGGTATAGAAGCGGATCAAAGACGCCTGGCCGACCTCGTTGGCTCCCAAGAGGAAACCACGGGTCGCTGACCCAATCACAGGAGCATAGCCGGCGATATTGGTGCCAACAGTGATCGCCCAAAAGGCCAATTGATCCCAGGGCAGCAGATACCCGGTGAAGCTTGCCCCCAGCGTCAGAAGAAGCAACCCCACGCCGGTCACCCAGTTGAATTCGCGAGGAGACTTATAGGCCCCCGTGTAGAACACGCGCGCCATGTGCAATACCACGACCAATACCATGGCGTGCGCCGACCAGCGATGCATGTTGCGTGAGAACTGACCTAAGGGAACAGCGAACTGAATGTCCTTCATGGTGGAGTAGGCGCGCTCCACGGAAGGGATGTAATAGAACATCAATAGCACTCCGGTAAAAACAAGCACTGCGAACAAGATGACAGCCATGATTCCCAGACCGAGGCTGTAGCTCCATCGAAGGCTGCGGCGGCTGACTTTGACCGGGTGCAGGTGAAGGAATAGGCTGCTGGTGATCACCAGGGAGCGATCGAGCGGGTTATCCGGCCAGCCATGCCGCACGATCGACTGCCAGGGCCGAGAGTTAACAATCCAACTGCGGAATAGCTCCGGGCGTCCCGGGCCGGGCGCCGCTGAATCCCCAGCCGGCTGCGCCATCATCCGCTCTCCTTGTCGACGACTTCTTCGGTGAAGCGGAAGGCGTTCATGACGACCGCCTCGGTCGGGCAGCGTGCGGCACACAGACCGCAGCGAATGCAGCGCGCGGGGTCAAGTAGCATGGCCATGGCGTACTCCATTTCCGGGGTCGGTATGAGCGCCTCGATCTTGAAGTCGCCCTCCAGGTCGCTGGCCGGGACGAGCTTGAGACAATCCTCCGGACACACGTCAACGCAGCCATTGCACAGAATGCACAGACTGCTGTCGAAGATAGGATTGAGGCTGCAGATGAGGCAGCGCGCGGCCTGCTTGCGAGCGATCGCTTCGTTGTAGCCCTCCTCTACGCTAGCGACACCGACCCGCCTCGCCACAGGCAAGCTCGGAGGCTGCTGTCGGCTGGCGCGCAAAAAGCCGCCCAGGGGGCCCCAGGCCGAGTAACGCCGGCGGTCGAGCGGTGTGAAGAAGCCGCGGCGGCGGGACGTGGCGGTAGCCCCGCTCAGGAATCGGTGGATCCCGGCGGCGGCCCGTTGACCATCCGCCACAGCATGAACGATGAGGCGCGGCCCAAAGGCGATGTCTCCACCGGTGAAGATCCCGGGGACGCCCGTTTCGAGTGTGGTCGGGTTCACTTGCAGAGTCCCACGCGGCGTCGTGTGTAGGCCATCCTCCGGTCTAAGCCAACTCAACTCGCCCATCTGCCCGATGGCGACGATGACGCTGTCGCAACTCCAGTTTCGCTCCGTCCCCTGAATGAGCTCCGGATTGAAACGCCCCTGGTCGTCGAAAGCCCGCCCCACGTCGAGCGTTTGAACACTTGTCGCCCGGCCGCCCTCGCCGAGGATGCGCATCGGCGCGACGTGATTCTGAATGCGTACTCCTTCCTTTTCGGCTTCAGCAACCTCAAGGGAATCGGCCAGCATCTCCTCCCGGGCTTCGACCACCAAACAATGCACTTCCTGCGTCCTTCCCAATCGCCGAGCGGCGCGAGCGACGTCTAAAGCGAGCTCCACGTCTCCGCCTGATTCCGTCGGATGACCCAGGCGAGCCGCAGTCCGGGCCACGTCCATGGCCACGTTGCCTCCGCCGATCACCAGGATGCTGCGGCCAAGATCGAGGTTGTACCCGCCGAGATTGACATTCAGCAGGAAATCGACAGCCCGCAGGACGCCGTCCTGCTCTTCGCCTTCGATGTTCAGTTGTCGACTCCGGTAGGTTCCGATGGCCAGAAACACGGCATCGAACGCCTGCCGCAAATCCCCCAGTGTGAAATCAGTTCCGAGTGACTTCCCCAGCTCGAGCTTGGGGCCGAGTGCCAGGATAGCTTCGATCTCCAGGTCGATAAGCTGGCGAGGCAGCCGATACTCTGGAACTCCCAGTCGGAGCATCCCCCCGGCGAAGGGACTCCCCTCGAAGATCGTGACGTCATAGCCAATCAGGGCGAGATCATGAGCACACGTCAGGCCTGCCGGGCCGGCGCCGACGACCGCCACGCGGGCCGCAGCCGGGCCGTGACGGCGGGCCACACCCCTCAGGGCGGCGCGGGCCGCCGGCAACGCGGAGTTCCCTAGATCCAACCCACGGGGCTGTCCGCCGTAGCCCCGCCAGGCCGGGGGCTCGCGCGGCTCGGCCTCTTCCCCCAGATAAACTCCGTACCGGTCGTTGACATAACGCTTGAGCGCGCGGATGGCGATCGGCGCGTCGATCGTTCCGCGTCGACAAGCAGCCTCGCACGGTGCGCCGCAGACCCAACCGCAAGTGGATGCGAAGGGGTTGGTCTCTCGAGCGATCAGGTAGGCTAGCTCGTACTCGCCCTTGGCGATGGCGTTGACGTAAGCTCGGGCGTCGGTGTGGACGGGGCAGGCCTGCTGGCAGGCGACGCCGCGACGGTAGAAATCCAAGTCGGGGAGTTCAACGCGGTAGCGGGCTTGGGCCATGCGCCTTCACTCAGAGGTTGACCCAAGTCTAGCAAGCCGAGGTGTCGATCTGGTCTAGAAGGGGTGGAGGCTGGATCGATGGCGGGGACAAGCCTGACCGAAGACCGGGGACGGGGGACTGATAGATCGCCTTAAGACGTCCGGTCTGCCGTCCTCGGTCTCCGGTCTTCGGTCGCCTGTCGCTTATCTTCCGCCGTCAAACGAAGCGGTAGCCGAATCCGCGCTCGGTGAGCACGTGCTTCGGATCGCCAGGGTCGACCTCCAGCTTGCGGCGTAACGACCAGATATAGTGCTTGACATGCTCGACCTCGCCGGCGTAGCGCGGCCCCCACACCCGCTGCACGAGATCCTCGGAGGCGATCGGGCGATCGAGGCTGCGTACCAGACATTCGAGTAGGCGATATTCGGTCGGGGTCAGGTCGATGACCTTCTCCGCCCGAGTCACACGACGCCGTTCGAAGTCGATCTGCAGATCTCCGGTTGTCAGGAGATGATGGGCATCTGCTGCGCGTGGGAGTCGGCTCAGGACTGCGCCGACCCGGGCGGTGAGTTCGGCAAAAGAGAATGGCTTTGTGATGTAATCGTCGACGCCAAGACGAAAAGCCCGAAGCTTGTCAAACTCCTGGTCCTTGGCCGTCAGCATGATCACCGGCGTGTCCCCTCGATGGCGGAGTCTCTCTAAGACCTGCCACCCGTCCATCCCGGGCATCATCACGTCGAGCACGACGAGATCGGGGGCCGAGGCCTGGGAAAGGCCAAGGCCTGTTTCTCCGTCAGAGGCGGCCTCTACCCCATAGTCGTGGGCTTCGAGATGTTCACTCAAGAGCGAGGTGAGTGTCTCATCATCGTCGATCAACAAGATACGGGGTCGGGTCATGGGCTGGCGACCGGGAGCGAGAGTGAGAAGGCGGCGCCGCCTCCTGGCCGATTCTCTGCCCAAACCCGCCCGCGTTGGGCTTCTATCAGTAATCGGCAAATGTGGAGGCCAAGTCCGTATCCGTAGGCGCGCTGGGCATCGCCGGCCTCAGCCCGGTAGAACTTGTCGAAGACCCGTGTGAGGTCGGACGCCGGCAGGCCAGGCCCGTGGTCGATCACAGAAAGAATCACCTCCGTCTCGGTCGGGCGAACCTCGATGGCAATCCCTGAACCAGGCGGCGAGTACTTGTCCGCGTTGTCGAGCAGATTCACCAGGACCTCCGTCAGGCGATCCCGGTCGGCCATCACCAGCGGCATCACCGGTGCGTATGGGATGCTCGTTGGGCGCCCTCCGCGGGCCGCGATTTGATCTACGGCCTGACGCAATACGGGCATGAGTGAGATCGGCTCCAGCTGCAAGGCGAAATCACCGGCCTCGAGTGAGGCAGCGCTAAGGACATCGCCCACTAGGCGGTTGAGGCGTGAGGCCTGGTCACGCAGCACAACGAACATGCGGCTGCAGACTTCCGTCATCGCCGGGCAACTGTCCTGCATATTCTCGACGGCGCCAAGCATGTTGGTCAGCGGAGCCCGGATCTGATGTGACACCAGGGAGACCAAGTCCGAGCGCATCTCGTCGATTTCCTGAAGCTCGCGGTTGGCGCGGGCAAGCAGGTCGATCTTCTGGGCCAACTCGCCCCTCTGGCCCCCGAAACGGTCGGAAAGATCATCCAGCCGCCGACTGAGGAAGGCATAATCCCGCCATAGGCTGGTTGTATCGCGCCATATGACGCCGTAGCTGGCACTGTCGCGCCCGCCGATCCGGCCCGCCTTGCCTTCCAGGGTAAGCTGATCGCCAGCCGAATCAAAGAGCCCGATCTCGAACGCCTCGGCGTGGCCTCGCTGAGCCAAGGTGTCGAGCAGCCACTGGCGTTCGACTTGTCGGCTTGGATCTTCTCCTATCAGATCAGCCAGCTCCCGGCCGCCCGAAGGTGCATCGGCCGGAAGGTTGAGCAAGTCGGCCAGGCGGCTGTTGTAGGTGAGGACCTTTCCGCGTTCGTCGAAGACGAGCGCGGGATCCGGCAGGTCTTGCCAGGCCATGGCACGCAGATGATCAAAGCCGTGGGATGACGGCTCCGTCTTGGCACGCTTCCGGAGCCAGGCAGCCAAGCCCAAAGGTACCGCCACCCCCCATACGGCGAAGTGGCCGGCGGCGGCCCAAGGTGGGAGACCAGCCCTAGAGAGAAGCATCCCCAGAGACCACAGCCCCGCGAGCGCCGCAAGCACGAGAGGAGCGGCAAGCTCGAGGCGGAGCTGGATCCTTATGTCCGCAATTCCTGTCCGCATCGGAGACTCCATACAGCATGAATGCCAAACCATGGAATGGAGGGTCGAAGACCCGTGGGAGAGCGATTACCCCGAGCATATTCGATTTTGCGCTCGGGTCCAAGCCGCCGGCTGAAATGGCACCTATCTGGCGTGCTCTCGACGAGGAGAGCGGCGATATGAAGCCGAGGGAACGCGGCAGGCTCGCTAAAGGCGCACCGCCGGAAAACGCGGTCCGTGGCAACGCCCGGTTGAGGCACTGCTGCAGGGGAATGGAGATTATTGCAGCCCGGTCGAGACGTACGTCCGCCCGGGGATAGGGATGATCCGCGGTACGCGTCGCTGATAATCGGCGTAAGCCTCGCCAAATTCCGAGAGCAAACGCCGTTCTTCGAACTGGCTTCCGATCAGGATGTAGGCCGTGAGGCCGAGGTTCAGCGCGAGCAGGCTGGTTGACATCAAGGGGGTGAACCAGATGAACGCCAGGCCGGCGGTGTACAGCGGGTGACGGACCCACCGATACAGTCCGCTGACAACGAGCCGGGGAGGGGTATCCGGCTTGGATTGCATCAACTGGCGTAAGCCGAGGAAGTGCAGGGCATCGGTCTGAAGTAGGCCGAGCCCGAGCGCGATCAGGGAAAGCACCTGTACTCCGGCGAAGACGAAAAGCCATGGTGAGCCGAGCGTGTAGATGACGGTCCCCGGAAGCAATGCAACGACGACCAAGACCGGAACGAACAGGACCGCCGCCGCAAAGTTGAAGGCAAGCCGGTACCATCGGTCGGAAGCGGACCCGATAAGGCGACGGGTATGGCTCTTCGCCCAGTTGCTCGCCATGAGACTATGCAACCCGCCGTAGACCGTCACTGAAATGAGAGTCATCCAGAAACCGATCATGGCATCCTCTTTGGCAGTCCAGCGTACGGCTACAAGCTCTCACCCTTTGTCGGTGTAAGGTGAGAAGCGGAACCCCAACCAAATGTTCGCACTCGATCTTAACCGGCGCGCAGCGGGCTGTCCACCTCGCAGAGTACAGGCTTGGCCTGTCCGGGTGCAGTGCCGGGGTTCCATCGTCGGAGGCTTGATGGTACTGGGCACGCTATCGGCGGGGGCGCTCAAAGAGGGGGGCGATCTTCACGAATTCCTCCTCAAACCCTTCTGACCTTGACCATCTCCCGACTTCTGCTATGTCCACCACGTGGCTTTCCGCGACGAGACGAGCCTGCTCGAGGGATTGGCGATCCTGCCAGTGGTAGTAGGCGCTAAGCCTGTCCTTGACGCAGTCTGTTGGAGATATGAGGTGGAGCTTTCCCGTGGCGAAGTTGATCACTTCAACTGGACCAATTGGTTCGCCTCCGACATGTGGCGGCCCACTTGGGAACTCGACTAGCCATGTGGAGTCGGGGTGCTCATAGTGACGGCCGACGTTGCGGAAGCCAAGGGCTAGCATCGCGCGTTTGATCTGGGTGTGCGTGGTGAACCCCGTTGCAACCAGGTCGACGTCGCGAGTTTGGTACTTGTTGGCGGTGTAGATAGACACTGCTGCACCGCCTGACAGAACCAGGTCGATGCCGGCTTTTTCGAGCTCGCTGTGGACGTATGCGGCGAGCTCGGCCTGGGTCATCTTTGCTATTGGCTTCAGAGTGGCTTGCCTCTCCGCCTAGGCCGTCGGCGGTTCATGAGGAGCGGTTCGGTTGTCTTCTCGGGATAGAAGGTGATCGCTTTCTGAAGAAGGGCCTTTAGCTCGGGGAGGAGTGGGTACCTGGGGTTGAATGTGTAGAGACGGGTGCGCCCGACCTTCTTGCTGACGACAATACCCCCGGCCTCGAGCCCGTCAAGCTTCTTCTGAACGCCATATAGGTCCGTCCGGAAGAGGCGGGCGATTTCTGTGGCATACCCCTCTTCTCTGGCGAACAGGAATATGAGTATTCTCTCGGCGCTTTTTGACCCCAGGAGAGGTTCGAGCATGATACCTACCAATAGTGTTAGTGATATAATCAATTCAGTTGGTTATATCACTAATTTTATTGGTTAATTGTACCACTTGCACAGACGGGCGCTGGATGTACCAGATGCCAAACTTGCAGGTTGCAGGCTCGTCCGGCGAATAGCATTCACCTATCAGACGAGGCAATGGGGTGAGTCGTCACATCGGCTGCCCGGGATTGGGCAGGCGTTACTGACTCAAATCTTGGCCAGCAGATCGCGTTTCTTGGCCTCGAACTCCGCTTCCGAGAGGATTCCCTGCTTGCGGAGCTGATCCAGCTCGGCGATAAGCTCGGGGATGTCTCGCTTTGCGCCGTGAGAGCCGGGCCCTGCGCCGAAATCCTCCCCGCCGAGGTGCTCCTTGGCATTGATCATGGCGGTCTTGAAGCGAACGGGATCGCCGATTCTCTGGAAGCGATTGATGCCGAGTTCGCTTGCGGTAAGGATCTCAACATCGCCATAGTCGAAAATCCGGCCGAAGAAGCTCTGTTCCATCTTGACGTCGTTCACCTTTTCCAGAGATGAGTCGGTGACGTTCTTGTTGACCACACCCGCGAGATGAATGACGCGCCGGTTGGTCACGACGTATTGGACATTCCACCACTTGAAGAAGTCGTACAGGCCGCGCCCGACGGGTAACACCAGCACAATGTAGCCAAGTCCGGCGAGCGGGAAGAACGGGAGGGCGAGCGTCACTCCGACGATAATCACGATGGAAAGCACGATTTCCAAGAGGGTAGCACTCACCAGCAAGAACCAGTGTTGACGAGTGATCAAGAGGATTTCTTCGTTCTCACCGAGCAGGCTCTCCAAGTAACTGTTAGCCATGATCTCTGCCTCCATTTCGATAGCCGCAAGTCGATGGGATTGTAGCAGAGAACGATCTGGTCTAGTGGGCTGACCCGGCGAGGCCGGCGGCCGGCGGCCCGGCTCCTCAAAGCAACGCCGCAGTTCCCCTGGCCGAGCGACGCGTCGGGGGGATTAGTCGTAGGAGCGCGGGGCGGGCCCGGCTCCACTCGATTAGAGAGTCTCAAGGTGAATGCGGCCTCGTCGGGCGCGTCAGACGGCCAAAACCTCGTGCGCCGCCATCAATTGATCTCGGGGGATAATTCTGCCGATAGGCAGTGTGTACATCAGTATCACCGCATGTCGGCATGGTAGAATCCCGATCCATGGACCTGCCAGCATGGTCCGTGGGCCTCTGATCGTGTCAACCAGGCAAGCTTCTCAAAACGCGCCGGGACCGCGCTCTCGACCCGGCGGCGCGACCGTGACAGGCCGGCGCGTCGTCAAGCGTCCGGCCGATCGTTTTCATGACCAAACGTGTCACCGGATCTGAGGCCTCAATGGCAGCTCTCCACCAGGTCTGCGTATACTGTGGCTCGAGCGATCACATATCGCCGGCCTACCTCGATGCCGCAAGGGCGATGGGGCAGACCCTGGCGCGGCGAGGTATCCGTCTTGTCTTCGGCGGCGGCAAGCAAGGGATGATGGGCGCCTTGGCCGATGCCGCCCTGGCCGCAGGCGGGGAGGTCATTGGGGTCATCGCCGAGGTCTTCAACACGCCAGAGCAGGCGCACCCGGGTGTCACAACACTCCACGTCTTCGACTCGATGCACACGCGCAAGGCGCACATGGCCGCTCTCGGTGAGGGCTTTATCGGCTTGCCGGGGGGGTTGGGGACTCTGGAAGAGCTCTTCGAGATGCTCGCCTGGTGCCAAATCGGGCTGCATGATAAACCAGTGGCTGTGCTCAACACCCTCGGTTACTTCGATCGGCTGCTTCAGGCAATCGATCACGCCCGCGCCGAAGGGTTCATCTACGACCAAGCCCGATCGTCGCTCCTGTGCGATGCGGATCCAGATGAGTTGATCGAGCTCATGCTCGCACACCAGCCTCGCACCGGAACGGACCGACGGTTGAAGCGCCAGGAGGAAGGGTGATGAACGCCGCCCAATTCTTTGATCACTGGAACGTTGTCTGGCGCGACCTCCTGCGCGGGGTCTCCATGCTTCGTGACCAGAACCTGTCCTTTCGGCCGGTGGGGACCTATCCACGGACGGTCGGCGATATTCTGCGGCACGTCGTGAACCTCGAGGAAGGCTGGATTCACTTCGTCATCGAGCGCTCGCTGCCGGCATGGCCGGATGAGGCACCCGAGCGCCTTGTGACAGTCGAAGCCGTCCGGGCCGAAATGGATCGGGTCCACAAACATACTCTCGGATACTTGAAGTCTGTGCCGGTGGAGGATTTCAACCGGATCGTTCAGGTACCGGGAGACGGCACGCCGAAGCTGGGATGGATCTTATGGCACGTTTTTGAGCAACAAATCCACCACCGCGGCGAGCTCTTCCTCTGCCTCAGCCTCCTGGGAATGGAGCGACCGGAAATCGATCGTCCGAGCTGAAGGCACGCCCCGTCACGCTTCCGAAATCAGGTTCGACAACAATCATGGCCGATCCGATCCACCTGCTTCACTTTGCTGATGTCCACATCGGGATGGAGAACTACGGGCGCCTGGATCCGTCGACCGGGACCTCGAGCCGCGTCCGCGATTTCCTGGACCGGTTGGACGAGGTGATCGATTTCGGGATCGAGCATGAGATGGACCTGGCCGTCTTCGCCGGCGACGCGTTCAAGAACAGAGACCCGGAGCCGACTCAGCAGCGCGAATTCGCGGCGCGGATTAAGCGACTGGCAGATGCCGTGCCCACCTTGCTCCTGGTCGGAAACCACGACATGCCGGGGATGGCGGCCAAGGCCAGCTCCATGGATATTTTCCAGGCCCTTGATGTGCCGGGTGTGATCCTGGGGGCAAGGCCCGAGGGTCGAGTGATCGAGACCCGCAATGGCCCGGTATTCCTGGCATGGATGCCATACCCATCCAGGAACAGACTTTTGGCGCGGGATGAGTACCAGGGGAATTCAATTGAGGAGCTGGAAATGGCGCTGCGCAAGGTGGTGGCCGAGATTCTCGGAGATCTGGCCCTCCAAGCGGAGGCGCATGACATGCCACGTGTCCTGGCAGGCCACCTAGCTGCGGCGGAAGCGAAACTCGGCTCGGAACGCACGGTCATGCTCGGGAGAGATGTAGCGGTCTTCACTTCAACCCTGGCCGAACCCGCCTGGGACTACGTCGCCCTCGGTCACATCCACAAGCATCAGGATCTGAACCCCGGTGGGCGACCGCCGGTCGTCTATAGCGGTTCTTTGGAACGGATCGATTTTGGTGAGGAAGGCGAGCCTAAGGGATTCTGCTGGGTCGAACTAGAGCGCGGGGGAACGCGTTGGTCGTTCCACCAGGTCCAGGCAAGACCGTTCAAGACCGTCCACGTCGATGCGCGTGACCAAAGCGACCCCACCGAAGCCACCCTGGCGGCGGTCGAAGGAATGTCACTTGCAGGGGCTGTTGTACGCCTGATTATCCGTCTGCGCGCAGACCAGCAGACCGGATTCCGCGAGAGGGAGGTCGAGGCGGGGCTCGGCGAAGCCTCAAGCGTTGTGATCGTTCGCGAAGTTGAAACGGAAGCGCGCGCCCGGCTCGGCGATCTCTCGCCGGAAGCGCTCACCCCGATTCAGCTTGTCGATATCTTCTTCCAGACCCGACAGGAGGCGCCTGAACGACAACAGGCTCTCCTGGGCAGAGCCGAGGAGCTCATGCGTGATACCGGTTGAGCTCGAGCTGGCGAATTTTCTTGCCTATCGGGAACCCGGCCCACTCCGTTTCGAAGGGATTCACATTGCCTGCCTGGCCGGGCCGAACGGGGCCGGCAAATCGTCTCTCCTGGAGGCGATCACCTGGGCCCTGTGGGGGAAAGCCCGATCTAATTCCCCGGACGAACTCGTCCATCAAGGTCAGCAGGAGATGCGGGTCGCCCTGACCTTCGATCAAGAAACAAACCGCTATAAAGTGATCCGCCAACGAAAGGCGGGAAAACGCGGCGCCTCTCTCCTGGAGCTTCTGATATGGGATCCGACCACATCGTCCTGGAAGGGGATCTCCGAAGGTGGGATGCGGGCAACCCAGGACAAGATCGAGAAGTTGCTTCATCTGGATTACGACACCTTTGTCAACTCAGCCTTCCTGCTCCAGGGTCGGGCGGATGAATTCACGACCAAGACGCCGAGCGAGCGCAAACAGGTGCTGGCGAACATCCTGGGACTCTCGATTTGGGAGATGTATGAGGACCGGGCCAAGGTCCGACTTACAGCCACGCGGAACGACATTCTGCGTTTGGACGGGCGTTTGGAGGAGATCGAACGAGAGTTGGCGCAGCGCGAGCGCCATGAAGCCGAACTTGCCGAATCGCAAACGGTGGCCGAAGTCGCCGGAGCGAAACTGACGGCGGTTGAACGGCAATGGTCGGATCTCGAACAGACCAGGAATGAGCTCGTCACGTTTCAGAAGCAAGTCGACGACCTGACTCGGCACATTTCATCCCTTGAGAGAGATGTGAACGAGGCGACGCGTGAACGTGAGCAGGTCTCGGCCCGGGCAGATAAGGTCGCCCTGCAAGCCGCAGCCGAAGCCGTGAGGGCCGATGTCAAAGCCCTTGAACCACTCCAGGCCAGGCTGGGCGAGGTTACCCAGGCGCGAGCGACTCTGGGAGAGGAGGCAGCTCACTTGCGAGGGATCAACGTCGCCCTCGCCCCGCAAACCGAGCCGATCAAGGAACGCGTTCGAATCCTCGAGACAACCAAGGAACCCACCTGCCCGACGTGCGGTCAGCCGCTAACCGAGGACCATCGGCGGCAACTCGTGGCAGATCTCAACCGTGAGATCGAGGACCGGCGCAAGGACTACCGGACGAACCAGGAGCGCATCAAGGCGATCGAAGATCAGTTGGCATCTGCGGATCGGGAGTTGAACGAATTGAATATCCGGCTGCGGGACCGGTCACCGCTGGAGAAGCGTCTCGGTGAGCTGGAAGCGGCGCTGAGCCATGCCGGCGAAGCCGCGGCGTTGGCAGAGAGCCTGAGGAATAAGATCGAGCGCTGGTTTAAGGAGGCCGAACAAGACCGGGCTCGTCGGGCGGAGGTGGAAGCGCGCGCGGGTGAGAGCGAAAGCCGGCTGCGGACGGCCTCCCTCAGCCAGGCCGACGTCGACCGAGTGCGGTTTGAGAAGCGCCTGGCGGATGAGCGTGTCGGTGGCGCCCGGCAGAAGCTGGCGGCGTTGGAAGAATTCGAGAAACAGCGCCAGGCATTGTCTCAGGAGCGAGAGCGGCTGGCGACGGACGTGGGGCTGCTCGAAGATCTGCGAGAGGCATTCAGCAGGCGGGGGATTCCGGCGATGATCATCGAGACCGTCGTCCCCGAGCTTGAAAGGTCGGCCAACGAGTTGCTCTCGCGGATGACTGACGGGCGGATGCACGCTCGCATCGAAACGCTGAGAGAGACGAAGTCCGGCGAGCTGCGCGAGGCGCTCGAGATCATCATCTCCGATGAGTTGGGGGATCGGGCTTACGAACTGTATTCAGGCGGCGAGGCGTTCCGAATCAACTTCGCCATTCGAATTGCGCTTTCCCGCCTGCTCGCTCGGCGAGCCGGCGCCCAGCTGCGCAGTCTGTTCATCGACGAGGGCTTTGGAACCCAGGATGTCCGCGGGCGTGAGCACCTGGTCTCGGCCATCAACAGCATCCAGGATGACTTCGACCGGATCCTGGTGATCACGCACATCGACGAACTCAAAGAGGCCTTTCCCGCACGCATCGAAATCACCAAAACTTCTGAAGGATCTGTCTTCAGCCTCTCCTAGTCAAGGATCCACTCGATCGATGGCCTCTGGGCCCGGCATGCGGTCGGGGCTGGTCACCGGTCGAGTGCTGGCCCGACCGGGCTTTCTTCCCCCGCGCTCTCCCCCTCCAGCCTGACACTTCCACTTAAGGGGCGATTTCTCCCCTGGATTGCAGGGATCGGGCTGCAGACCGGCTACTCGCGCAGGCAGATCTCAGAGAGGGGATGGCTGCGCGCCCGTTATACGCGGGATCGAGGGGGTGCGATCGAGGCGACCGGTTCAGCCTTTGGCGTGGACTTGCACCCGGCTGGCCTCCTGGGCGACGGGGAGCCATAGAGTGAAGCGGGTTCCCCGTCCGGGGACGCCCTCGCTTTCCACGGTGATCCGCCCGCCGTGGCGGTCGACGATTTGCTTGCAGATCGCCAACCCGAGGCCGGTGCCCGGGGCGCCGGTCGTCTCGCTGGCCAGCCCGCGAAAGAAACGCCGGAAGATCATCGGTTGCTCGTCCAAGGGGATCCCCAGACCGGTGTCTTCGACCGAGGCCACCAGCCAGTCGACCCCGTCGCGATGGTCAAGGCGGGTACCGAGGGTTATCGTGCCCCCCGCTTGCGTGTAGTGCATGGCGTTGGTGAACAGGTTGGTGAATACTTGAGCCAGCAGGCGTTCGTCGCCCATCGCACTCGGCACGCGTTTCTGGCAATTGAGCTTGATTTCGACACCCTGGCTCCTGGCGAGGCTGAGCCTGTCGCCGGCCAAAGATCCAAGAAGGCGGTTCATGTTCACGGGCGCGGGTTCGAACGGCGTGGACCCCGATTCGAGGCGGGAGAGCGAAAGAAGGTCATCGACCAAATGCGCCAGGCGGTCGCTCTCGCGTGCCAGCGTCGCTAAGTAGCGGGCAGTCTTCTGGCGGTCATCGGTGGCCGCCAACAGGTCGAGATACAGCAGGATGTTGGTGAGCGGTGTGCGGAGTTCGTGAGACACGTCGGAAACGAATTGCGACTTGAGTCGGTCGAGTTCCTTCAAGGCGCTGATGTCGTATTGAACACCGACGAAGTTGATCACGGTCCCCGTGGCGTCGATGATCGGGGTTACGGTCAATGCCGCATCGTAGTGGCTGCCGTCCTTGCGGCGGTTGATCATCTCGCCGTGCCAGGTCTCCCCGGCGAGGATCGTCCGCCACAAATCGGCGTAAATCTTATCCGACTGTTCGCCGCTCTTGTGGATGCGCGGCGTGTTTCCCAGCGCCTCAGCCGCGGTATAGCCCGTCATCCTCTCCCACGCCGGGTTGACGTACTCGATGGTGCCATCGGCGGCCGCCACCAGGACCGCGTCGCCGACGCTGGTCAGGATCGCATCCAGGCGATCGCGCTCAGCGCGCAGCGCCGCCTCGAGTTGGACACGCTCGGAGATGTCCAGAACCAGGCCGGTAACTCCCTGCGACGCCCCATTCTCTTCCGTGATTGTGCTGACTGCCAGCATGGCCGGGACTCGCCTACCGGTGCCAGACTCAAGCTCAAGGCTGTAGACCTCTCCGAGAGGTGGCGCCGGGCGATCGCTGGCTTGTCCCTTTCCAAGCTCGCTCAATCCGAGAAGGCCTGAAGCCGGACGGCCAATGATGTCTTCGCGTTTGCGCTCCAAGAGGTGCATGAAGGCCTGGTTGGCGTAGTTGAGCGTCCCGTCCGCGTCGAGCTGGAAGATCCCTGCCAGGGATGTCTCCACCAGCGCCCGGTAGCGGGCCTCGGAGCGGGCCAGATCACGGGTGCGCTTGGCCACCTCGGCCTCCAGCCGCATCGCCTGAGCCTCGATCTGACCGTAAAGGTGGGCGTTCTCGATGGCAACCGCGGCTTGAGCGGCGAAGGCGCTGAGCAGGTCGAGATCGGAGGTGGAGAAGGGCCTGGCATGACCTATCCGCCGGACCGTCATCACCCCCATCGTGCGCTGACGAATCGACAACGGGGCAAGGATGAGGCACTCCGGCTCATCGAGCATTGTGCCTGGAACATGCACGCCGCGCGGGTCAGAGGCCGGGTCGTTGGAGAGGAAAGGTACCCCGCTTTGCATCACGAACCCGACGAAGCCCTCCCCGGGTCTTAACTCGACCGACAGCATCTCGGTCCCGTGTGGGTCACGGGCGACAAGACAGCGGAGCACGTCGCCCTCGGGTTCGTAAAGGTGGATTCGGCTTCCGTCGCCTTTCGTCAATTCCATGGCCTGTTCGGCGATCGAATTGAGAACAGTCTCCAGGTCCAAGGAGGCTGAGATGGAGCGGGCAGTCTGCATCAGGGCCTGGGATTCACCGGCGCGCTGGATGACCTCGGCATACAGCCGTGCGTTCTTGACGGCGATGGCCGCCATTTGTGCGATGGCTTGGGCCATGTCGACCTGTTCGTGATGAAAGGGGCGTTGTTCGTTCAGGCTGAACAGGCCCAAGGCACCGATGGCCTGCCCAGCCACGATCAACGGCACACCCAGGAACGCCGTCACACCGGCTTCCACCCATTCCGGAAGCGCCTCAGGATCCTCACCGTAATCACTCAGGAGCACGGGCTCTGCATTTGCGACTACCCGCCAGGCGAGACCTCGCCCGCGGAGGGCAGGTCGAGGGTTCAGCGTCGCGGGCAAGCCGAACAGGTAGGGATAGGTGATTGTGTCGCCGTCGGCCTCGACCAGCGCGATCGCACCCGCTTCGGCGCCGGTCTGCTGCATTGCCAGGTGGATCACCCGCTCCAGGACGACGGGCAGATCCAGGGCGCTGGCCACGGCCTCGACGACCTGGTTTCGCAGCCTTTCCCGATCAAGAGAAGTGCGCATCTCGGCCTGCACCTGGACGTGCTCCAAGGCGATTGCCAGGTGATCGGCCAGTGCCATGACCATCGCCGAGTCGCTCTCGGTCAGCCACTTGCCACTCACGTTCAACGCGCCGATGATTTTGTCGGCCGCCAGGAGTGGGGCCACGATGACCGGATGGTTGCCCAAAAGCCCCAGAACGGCATCCACAAGAGGGCGCACTCGGGGCGGGACGAGCTGGGAGAGTACGCTCCTCCGGTCCGAGGTGAAGACCGCCTCCCGCCGGGTGAGCGCTTCCCGGTATAGGTCTACCTGATCCGGATCGATGCGGTAGCTTCCTACATCGAGGCTCGTCAGCCGCTTCAAGGCTTCCTCCACAGCGCGACCGATAGACCATGTCCCGACCTCGAGCATTCCGTCGGGGGTCATGAGCCAGACAGCCCCGTGTAGGCCCAGATTAGGGAGTTCGTGGGTGATCGCTTCGAGGACGTCGTCCTGGCTGGCGAAGGCACGCCGGGCGACCGTCGCCGCGGTGCTGAGGGCCGAAGCCCACAACGAATCTGGCTCGCGGCTGCGGATATCGGGGTCGGGGGGCTTGGATTCGGCCCGTCTCATGAGGGAATCGAGTTTATCACGGACAGGGTAGGGGCGCAGCTCGGCGGGCTCTGTCGGCTACGGGACGTTAGTCCTATGTTCCGAGTGAAATTGGGCGACCTGGACCGAGTGAGGGAGGCTTCTTCATCCCGCCCCCGCTGCCCGACGGGAGCCGGCGCGGCCAGCTTCGGGCTTCTACGGGAGGTGATCGCCGCCGAGTCCCGGCGCCGGCGGCCCGTTTCTACTTCGGCAGGTAGCCATTCTCGGCGAACCAATTCAGGGCTTCGGCTGCCGCCAGATGGTACGCCTTTGGTGGACCAAGACCAAGCTCTATGTGCGCCTTCGACGAGTCATAGAAGAAGAATCGTCCTGCGAGTCTCAAGAGGCTGCCGGCGATCGGCAGGCCGAGAAGGCGTGGGACCAGTTCGAGCGCGGGTGTGCCGGCCCTGAGAATCGCCAGAGGGATCGTCAACCGCGGCGGTCGGCGCCCGACAAGCCCGGCGGTCAGACTCAAGAGCCGAGGAATCGAGAGGTTGTCACCGGCCAGGATGTAACGCTCACCCGGCGTACCTCTTTCGAGTGCGGCGAGATGCCCCTGGATGACGTCGCCGATATAGACCACGTTCACCCCGCCGGGTGCGGCCACGGGGATGCCATGGAGGGCGGCCTGGAGGATGAATGCATTCGAGGCCAGGTTAAAGTCGCCCGCTCCAATGACGATGGACGGGTTGACGATGACGGCCTCCAGGCCTTTGCCAACTGCTTCCATGACCTCGAGTTCGGCCATGTGTTTGGCGTAGCCATAGGGCCACAGTCGGGCGTTGTAGTTCCATTCATGCGATTCGGTCATCAGTGGCGTGGTTTGACCGGCGGTAGGGATCTCGGGCACGCCGAACGCAGCTACGGACGAGGTGTAGACGAGACGCGCAACCCCTGTTCGGAGTGCAGCCTCAACAACGTTGCGAGTGCCCAGCACATGGCTGGCAATGACGGCTTCGGCACTCAAGCGTGAAGCCCGCTGCCCGAGCTCCCCGGCGCAATGGATGACTGCTTCAACCCCTGCAATCGCCTCCTCAAGGCTGGACGGGGATAGGATGTCCCCCGGGTAGGGCTCGATGGGGAGATCTGCCAGCGCACGGAGAGAGCTCGTAGAGCGATGCAAGGCGCGAACGTGATGACCGGCAGCCAGAAGGGCCTGGCTAATCCTGGAACCGATGAAACCGGTGGCGCCGGTGACGAGGATCTGCACGGGCCAAGATTAAGCCCGTCCAGAGTGGGAGGCAAGGGGATACAAATGCGAGGACATGCTCGACGCAGGCAGGCTTCGCGGTGGGAACGAGGATGCGGACCGCCTGCGGCCGTCAGGCGAGATGCGAGGGATCGTTCGTGGGAGCAGGATCTACTTCTGTTTTCGCAAGAGATCGACGTACTGGGAACGCTCGAAGCCAAACGGATCGAGGACTTCTTTGTGACTCAGCTTTCCCCTGAATTCGGCCAGGTTCTGATAGCCACGCTCGTCCATCCATCCTTCGAGCTGGCGCAGCATCGTCGAGATGTAGGCGATTCCGTACTCGATCAAGGCGGAGGCTACCTGGACGGCCGTGGCGCCCGCCAGGATGGCTTTGGCCACATCCGGACCGGAATGCACGCCGGTCGTGATTGCCAGGTCTGCATCCACTCTCCCGTACAGCAGCCCTGTCCAGCGCAGGGGCAGCTTCATCTCTTCCGGCTGGCTCAGCACCATCTCGGTTACCAGAGACTCGGTCGTGGGGTCAATGTCCGGTTGCAAGAACCGGTTGAAGAGGACGAGCGCCGGCACGCCGATACGGTCGAGTTCGGAAGCCACGTTGGCTACCGAGGTGTAGAAGGGGCTGAGCTTGACCGCCAATGGGATGCTGACTTCGGCTTTGACCGCCTTAACGATCTCGTAGAGCTCCGTCTCGATATCCGCTGCATTCCGGCGGGGGTCGGCGGCGACGGCATAGACGTTAAGTTCCAGGCCATTGACACCCGTGGCCTCCAACTGGCGGGCGTACTTCGTCCATCCGCCCAGGCTGACGGCGTTCAGGCTGGCGATCAAGGGCATCCGGACCTCGGCGCGGGTCTTTTCGATCCACATCAAGTGCTCATCGGCCCCACCGTGTTCGATTGATGGATAGTAGGTGATCGCTTCAGCGAAGCTCTCCGAACCGACCGAGAGCGCATCCTCCATGTTCTGGGCGTCGAACTGGATTTGCTCCTCGAAGAGCGAGCGGATCACCAGCGCGCCCGCGCCGGCCTCTTCGGCGAGCTTGATCCGATCGATCATGTTGGAGATCGAGCAGGCAGCGACCACGATGGGGGTTTCCAGGGGGATCCCCATGTATTTAGCCTTCAACTCAGCCATGTTGCCTTCCTGTAGGGTCTCAAAGCATGTCGAAAAGCCGGCGGAGGTGTACCCCTTTGCCTCCTCAATTTGCCGCAAAAGGCGGACCTGGAATAGTGATAAGTGTCCTCCGATTTGCGATGTCTTTTGCACTACTGCCGTCCGGGCCGCCTGCCTACACTGGCCTCGGATGCCCGCTGAGCCCCTGCCGCAAGGTGGAGGGCCAGTTCGCGCACCCTCAAAGGAGATTTATATGGCAAAGCGGGAACCCAAGCGGAAGCTGGTGACGATTGATGGCAACACGGCGGCTGCCCATGTCGCCTATGCCACGAACGAGGTCGTCGCTATTTACCCTATTACACCCTCGTCCCCGATGGGTGAAATCGCCGACGAGAAGGCTTCCCAGGGAGAAAAGAACATCTGGGGTACGGTCCCGGTGGTGGTCGAGATGCAGTCCGAGGGGGGTGCTGCCGGGGCGGTCCATGGTGCCCTGACCAGCGGTGGGCTGACAACCACTTTCACTGCTTCGCAAGGGCTGCTCTTGATGATCCCGAACATGTTCAAGATCGCCGGTGAGCTCACGCCGACGGTGTTCCACATCGCTGCCCGTTCGATCTCGGCTCAGGCACTGTCGATCTTCGGTGACCACAGTGACGTAATGGCCGCTCGTTCCACCGGCTGGTCCCTCCTGGCGTCGAACTCGGTGCAGGAGGTCATGGATCTGGCCTTGATCGCGCAGGCCGCCACCCTCGAGGCACGCATCCCCTTCCTGCACTTCTTTGACGGGTTCCGTACCTCACACGAGATCCAGAAGATCGAGGAACTGACCCACGACGACATGCGGGCGATGATCGATGACGAGCTGGTCTTCGCCCATCGGAGCCGGAGGCTGTCGCCGGACCATCCGACGGTCCGCGGGACGGCCCAGAACCCCGACGTCTATTTCCAGGGGCGCGAGACGGTGAATCGCTTCTATCTTGAAGCGCCTGAGATCGTGCAGCGCGTGATGGATCGTTTTGCCGAGCTCACTGGACGGTCCTACCATCTATTCGATTACATCGGTGCATCGGATGCCGAGAAGGTGATCGTCATCATGGGCTCCGGAGCAGAGACGGCGCACGAGGTCGTCAGCTACCTGACCGAGAAGGGCGAGAAGGTCGGGCTGATCAAAGTCCGGCTGTATCGACCGTTTGAGGCGCGGGCTTTCATGGCCGCGCTGCGAGTGACGGTGCGCAAGATCGCCGTGCTCGACCGTACCAAGGAACCGGGTGCGGCCGGCGAGCCGATGTACCAAGATGTCCAGACCGCCGTCGCCGAAGCCCTTAGCGAGGGGGCGATTGAAGCTGCCGACATGCCGCGCGTCGTGGGCGGGCGTTACGGACTATCCTCGAAGGAGTTCAGCCCGGGGATGGTCAAGGCCGTATTCGATAACCTGAGCCAGGATCACCCGAAGAATCACTTCACTGTCGGGATCATTGACGATGTCACCCACACCAGCCTCGAGTGGGACGAACATCTGTCGACAGAGCCGGCCGGGATGCGCAAAGCGATGTTCTACGGGCTTGGCGCCGACGGGACGGTGGGGGCCAACAAGAACTCGATCAAGATCATCGGCAAAGCCACCGACGACTACGCCCAGGGCTACTTCGTGTATGACTCGAAGAAGTCCGGATCCATGACGATTTCTCACCTGCGCTTCAGCCCCGAGCCGATCAAGAGCTGCTATATGATCGAACAAGCCGGGTTCGTAGCTTGCCACTCCTTCCACTTCCTCGAGCGGTTCGAGATTCTCAGCCATCTGAGCCCAGGGGGGACCTTCCTTCTCAACAGCTCGTACCCGGAGGACGAGGTCTGGGACAGGCTGCCATACGAAGTCCAGGTCGAGTTGATCGAGAAGCAGGCCAAGTTCTACGTCATCGACGCCTACAGCCTGGCCAAATCCCTTGGCCTGGGTGGACGGATCAACGTCATCATGCAGACCGCCTTCTTCGCCATTTCGGGTGTCTTGCCCGAAGAGAAGGCAATGAAGATGATCGAGCTGGCGGTTGAGGACACCTACGGCGACAAGGGCAAGGCGGTGGTCGACATGAACGTGCGAGCGGCCAACCTGGCACGCGAGCGGATCCATGCCATACCGCTGCCGAAGAAACCTTCAAGCGAACTCCACATACGCCCGCCCGTGCCGGAGAACGCCCCTGAATTCGTGCGCAGGGTTACGGGGGAAATGATCGCCAAGCGCGGCGACCGCCTGCCGGTGTCACTCATGCCGATTGACGGAGCGTATCCGGTCGGGACATCCCGCTTCGAGAAACGAAACATCGCTCTCGAGATTCCGGTGTGGGATCCGGAGGTGTGCATCCAATGCAACCAGTGTTCCCTGGCCTGTCCGCATGGGACGATCCGGGTCAAGGTCTACGATGCGGCCTATGCCAACGGAAGCTCACCGCCTGCCTTCCAATCGACCGAGGCCCGCGGCCGCGAATTCTCCGGGATGCGCTACACACTTCAGGTCGCCCCGGAGGACTGCACCGGGTGCGGTGCGTGCGTCTACGTCTGCCCGGCTTTCGCCAAGGACGCGCAAGGCAACAAGACCGAGCGGCGAGCGATCAACATGGCGCCTCAGCCTCCGCTCAGGGAGCAGGAAGCCGCCAACTGGGACTACTTCCTCACGATCCCAGACCCGGATCCGAAGCTGTTCAACCGCTTCAGCACCAAGGGCTCGCAGTTCCTTCCACCCATGTTTGAGTTCTCCGGGGCGTGCTCCGGGTGCGGGGAGACGCCCTACGTTAAGCTGCTGACCCAGCTCTACGGTGACCGTCTGATGATCGCCAATGCGACGGGTTGCTCTTCGATCTACGGGGCCAACTTGCCGACCACGCCCTATACCACGCGCTTCGACGGGCGCGGCCCAGCCTGGTCCAACTCGCTCTTCGAGGACAACGCCGAGTTCGGCATGGGGATGCGCCTGGCAGTCGACCGGCTTTCGACTTACGCACGTGAACTGCTCGACCAGCTCACCCCCGACGGGAATGCCGGGCTGATCGAGGCCGTTCGCGCGGCTGATGTGAGCACGGACGAGGCGATTGAGGAACAACGAGCTCGTCTCGAGACCCTCAAGACGGTTCTCGAAGGCAGCCATGACGCACCATCCAAACGATTACTGAGCCTGCTCGATTTCCTCACGCCCAAGACAATCTGGATCGTCGGGGGCGACGGTTGGGCCTACGACATCGGCTACGGCGGCCTGGATCATGTGCTGGCTTCGGGCCGCGATGTGAACGTGCTCGTGCTCGACACCGGTGTGTACTCGAACACCGGCGGCCAGGCCTCCAAGGCCACTCCGCGGGCCGCAGTGGCGAAGTTCGCCTCCTCCGGCAAGGACATGCCGAAGAAAGACCTGGGCTCGATCGCCATGAGCTATGGCAATATCTACGTCGCCCAGGTCGCCTACGGCGCCAACATGACCCAGTTGGTTCGGGCGCTGCACGAAGCCGAGGCCTACCCGGGTCCGTCATTGACGATCGCCTACGCCCACTGCATCGAGCACGGGATCGACATGACGAGCGGCACCGACCTGCACAAGGATGCGGTCGAAAGCGGTTTCTGGCCGTTGTATCGATTCAATCCGGCGCTGGCCGCCGAGGGCAAGAACCCTCTGCAACTCGATTCCAAGACGCCATCCAAAGGCATCGAGGAATTCATGTACAAACAGAATCGGTTCCGCGTGCTGCGCCAGGCGGACCCGAAGCGGGCCGAGCAATTGCTGCAGTCGATCCGCCAGGATGTGGCGACTCGTTGGAAGTACTTCGAGCAGATGGCGAATCTGGATCTCTGATCACTTGACTCGCGATAAAGGCTCCCGGAGCCTCTGAGGCTCCGGGAGCCTTTTTTGTTGCTGGAGGTCCGTAGCGGGCGGGGGCTCCTCAGGAAACCGCAAGTCCCCCTACCCCGTTGATCCCCCTCCCCCGGCATCAAAGGGCGTCCGCCATTGGTGACCCAATCCCGGGGGAGGGGGAGGAATTTGAAGGGATGGGGGACAGCGAACCTGCCCCCCATCCCTTCTTTCTCCATCCCCCCTCTCCGCCACTATGCACGCGAGCCTAGGTCAGCCTCTCCGCGGAGAGGGGGCCGTCCGCCCCGGGTGACCTTACCGGGGGTCGGGGGGTGAGGTGCAGAGATCGCTGGGGCGAATGTTGATTCCCGATCCGAGGTTGTGGAGCTGTTCCCTTGACTGCAGCTTGGATGCCCGAAGTTCACCGAATCAAATGTGGCCATGACTGCTATATGACCCCCTGTTCGCGATACCAGTCGTACGCCTCCTGAGCAGCCTGCCGAAATGGCCGCGGGGCTGTCAGCCCGAGCTCTCTCCTGGCCTTAGACGTGTCGCAGAAGAGTCGATGGGCGCTCATCCGCAGCTGGTCGCCATTCAGCGGCAGGCGGATCAAACGGCCGACGATCTCCAGCACGGCGGCAGCCGTTGGGATCATCCATCCAGTGATCCTCAGCCAGGGAGGGCGTCTCCCGACGATCGCAGCCAGAATGGTGAAGAGCTCGCGGTGGGTCAGGTTCTCGCCGCCCAGGATATAGCGTTCTCCAGGTCGGCCGCGACGGGCAGCCGCCAGGTGTCCTTCCGCCACGTCGGTGATGTGGACCAGGTTCACACCGCCGTCCGTGTAGACAAAGCCCAATCCGCGGGCAGACTCGATGACCATCGATCCGCTGATCTGGTGCGCATCTCCGCCGCCAAGGACGACGGTTGGGTTCGAGATGACTACATCCAGGCCGTCGCCGGCGCGGGCGAGGGCCTCCTGTTCAGCTTGGTATTTGGCGTGGGCGTAAGGGAATCGGTGGGGCGGCAAGTTGAAAGCATGGCGCTCGTCGAGGATTTCGCCCGGGGCGGGGATGCCCAGCGCCGCCAGCGAGCTGGTGTGGATCACGCGGCGGACACCGCAAGCGCGGGCCGCCTCCATTACGTTGCGCGTTCCCTCGACGGCGGAGCGCCAAACGCTCGCCGGGTTCCGCCAATAATCCGACTGAGCGGCGGTGTGAAAGACCCAGGTGACTCCGGTCATGGCTCGGACCAGGCTGGCTTCGTCGAGGATGTCCCCGACGATCCGCTCGACCGGAAGATCCATCAGGAGGGCAAGCGAGGAGGTGCTGCGGTGAAGCGCCCGAACCGGTAGGCCTGCTTCGCACAGCGTGCGGCAGAGTGCCGCGCCGATGAACCCGCTGGCGCCTGTGACCAGGGTGGTCTCAGCCAATCAATTCCAGATCCTTACCGACCCGGGCGAAGATCTCCAGGGCGCGATCGATCTGCTCATCGGTGTGGGTCGCCATGTAGCTTGTGCGCAGAAGGCATGAATCAACCGGAACCGCAGGAGGTAATACGGGGTTGGTGTAGAGACCTGCGTCGAAGCACTTCTTCCAGGCCAGGATCGTCGTCGCCTGGTCGCCGGTGACGATCGGGATGATCGGGGTGACGCTCGGTCCCATGTTGAACCCGAGCGTCTTGAGGCCGGCGCGCATGCGCTCCGTTACGGCCCACAGTCGCTCGACGCGCTCCGGCTCATTCTCCATGATATCGAGCGCGGCCAGGACCGCCGCCACGTTGGAGGCCGGCATGGAGGCGCTGAAGATCAAAGATCGAGCGTGATGCTGGATATAGTGCACGACGTCATCGTCCCCGGCGATGAACCCGCCCAGAGAGGCGAAGGACTTGCTGAATGTGCCCATGATCAGATCGACGTGCTCGGTCACGCCGAAGTGGGCCGCCGTGCCGCGACCGCCGCCCATGATGCCCAGACTGTGCGCGTCGTCGACCATGAGGCGGGCCCCGTGCGCCCGGCAGACCTCGATCAACCCCGGGAGAGGGGCCAAGTCGCCGCCCATACTGAACACCCCGTCCACGACGACCATCCGGCCGACTTTCTCGTCGATCCCGGATAAGACTCGGTCGAGGTGTGTCAGGTCGTTGTGCGAAAAGCGGCGCATCTCCCCCAGCGCCAACAGGCAACCGTCGACGATGCTGGCATGGTCATCCTTATCGGCGACGACCACGTCGCCTCGGCCGACCAGGCAGGAGATCACCCCCAAATTCGTCTGGTAACCCGTGCTGAAAACTAGGGCGGCTTCCTTGCCGACGAAGGCCGCCAGCCGCTCCTCGAGCTCCAGGTGCATCCTCAACGTCCCGTTGAGAAAGCGGGAACCGGTGCAACTGGTGCCGTACCGTTTCACGGCTTCGATGGAGGCCCTCCGGACACGCGGG